>CXWL01004187.1_pt1 | contig 168891 bp, 114 predicted proteins | sample 590931 | NCBI WGS metagenome assembly CXWL01 (sample SAMEA3498368, study PRJEB10139) | groundwater metagenome | biome: water well; material: biofilm material | place: Germany | collected 2015-04-27
CCCTCACCCCTGGCCCCTCTCCCGCTCGCGGGAGAGGGGCCAGGGGTGAGGGCGTCAGGCCGGGAGGGGCTAGGGGTGATGACCCACCGGGACAGATCCCCCGTCCGGTACAACCGCGCCCCGGGCACGTCGCTGAACGGATCGGGCACGAAGCGCTCGGCGGTCAGGGCCGGGCGGCCGTGGTAGCCGCGGCCGACCTGAACGCCGCCGATCAGGAGCTCGCCGGCCACCCCCACGGGGGCCACGTGGCCGTGGGCGTCGACGATGTGGATGCGGGTGTTCGCCACCGGGTGGCCGATCGGAATCGCTGGATCGTCGGCCGAGGTCGGCCAGTAGGTGACGTCCACCGCCGCCTCGGTGGGGCCGTAGAGGTTGTGCAGCGGCGTTGCGAGCCTTTGGTAGTGGCGTTGGACCAGGTCCGCCGGCAGGGCCTCACCGGAAGCCATAACCCGGCGCAGCGAGGTGCAACGCTCGACGCCCGGAGTCTCGACGAACACCTGGAGCATGGACGGCACGAAGTGGAGCGTGGTGACTCCCGCGCGCTCGATCACGTCCACCAGGTAAGCCGGGTCCTTGTGGCCCTCGGGCTTGGCCACCACCAGCTGGGCGCCCACGAGGAGCGGCCAGAAGAACTCCCAGACCGAGACGTCGAAGCTGAACGGGGTCTTCTGGAGCACCCGGTCGGTGGCGTCGAGCCCATACTCGGCCTGCATCCACAGCAGGCGGTTGACGATCCCCCGATGGGCGTTCATGGCCCCCTTGGGCCGGCCCGTGGAACCCGAGGTGTAGATCGTGTAGGCCAGGTGGTCCGGCCCCGCCAGCCGCTCCGGCCGGGTATCGGGCTCGTCTCCGAGCGTCGGGTCGTCGAGCCGCACCACCGTGGCCCCGTGGGCCGGCAGCCGGTCGACGAGATGCGCCTGGGTGAGCAGCACCGGCACCCCCGCATCCGCCAGCATGTAGGCGATGCGGTCCTCCGGGTAGCTCGGATCGATCGGCACGTAGGCCCCGCCTGCTTTCAAAATGCCGTACAGCCCCACCACCAGCTCTAAAGACCGCTCCGCCGCGATCCCGACCTTCACCTCTGGCCCCACCCCCAGCCGCCGCAGCCGGTGGGCCAGCTGGTTCGCCCGGCGGTCGAGGTCGGCGTAGGTGAGGCCCTCACCCCCTCGGTCCCCCTCTCCCGTGCCGCCCAACACCCCCAACCCGGGAGAGGGGGAAGCCCCCACCTCTCCCTCTTCCCCTCTCCCGCTCGCGGGAGAGGGGCCAGGGGTGAGGGTGTCCAGCACCACCGCCACAGCCTCACCCGTCCGGTCCACCTGGGCCTCGAACAGGCTCACCAGCGTCTCGCCAGAAGCGCCGTAGTCCACCGCCGTCGCGTTCCAGGACCGCAGCTGCGTCTCCTCTTCGGGCAGCAGGAGCGGCAAGCCGGACAACCGCAGCTCGGGATTCGCCACGACGGCCCGCAGCAGCGCCTCGAAGCGCCGCGCGAAGCGCTCCACCGTGGACTCCTCGAACAGGTCGCGGTTGTAGTCCCAGCGGCTAGCCAGCAAGTCGCCACGTTCGCCGAACGTCAAGGTCAGGTCGAACTTCGCCGTGGTGCCCTCGACCCGCACGGCCTGGAGCTCCAGACCACCGACCTCGACATCGCGGACGGGGGTGTTCTGGAGCACCAGCAGCACCTGGAAGATCGGCGCGTGGGACAAGCTGCGCTCGGGTTGGAGATCGTCCACCACCATCTCGAAGGGCAGATCTTGATAACCGTAGGCGTCGAGAGTGGTGGCCCGCGCGCGGGTCAGGATCTCGTGGGCGGTCGGGTCCCCGGACAGGTCGAGGCGCAGGGCCAGAGTGTTCAGGAACAACCCGATCAGAGGCTCGGTCTCGGCGTGGCGGCGACCTGCGATGGGGGTGCCGACGACCAGGTCGTCGGTGCCGGTGACCCGCGACAGCAGAGCCGAAAAGAGGCCGTAGAGGGCCATGAAGAGGGTGGCCCCATGGCCGCGGGCCAGCTCGCCGAGGCCCGCCGTGAGAGCGGCGTCGAAGTCCAGCCGGTGCTGGGCGCCGGCGAAGCGCTGCACCGCCGGGCGCGGGTGGTCCGTGGGCAGGGGCAGGAGCGCCGGGGCGCCGGCCAACCGCTCGCGCCAGTGGGCGAGCTTCCCTTCGAGGGCCTCGCCGGTGAGCTGGCGGGTTTGCCACACCGAGTAGTCGGCGTAGTCGATGGGCAGCGGTGGCAGGACCGGTGGCTGGCCGGCACGGTAACCGTGGTAGAGCGCCATCAGCTCGACGAAGAAGAGGCCCATGGACCAGCCGTCGGTGACGATGTGGTGCATGAGCACCTGGACCAGGTGGTCCTCGGGCCCGACGCGCAGGATTTCGACGTGGACCAACGGTCCGTTGGCGAGGTCGAGCACCCGCTCCGCCAGCTTCTCGGCCCGGCGGGTGGCCTCGGCGACGCGGACGGACTCCGGCAGACCGGAGAGATCGACCACCGTGACGGGAATCCGGCCCACCGGCGCGATCTTCTGGACCAGCTCGCCGTCGACGATGCCGAAGGTCGTGCGCAGGCTCTCGTGGCGCGCGGCCAGGGCGTCGAGGGCGAGGCCCAGGGCGTCGTAGTCGAGATCGCCGCGCAGGCGCACGGTGGCGGGCAGGTTGTAGGCCGCGTTGCCGGGCTCGAGCCGGTCCAGAAACCACAGCCGGCGCTGGCCGAAGGAGAGCGGGAACGTGGCCACGGCACCCGACGGCCGGGGCAGCCGCAGGATCGGCTCCTCCACCGCCCCCGCGGCCCCGGCACGGGCGGCCTCGAGGGCCTTGGCCAGGGCCTTGACGGTGGGCTGCTCGAACAGCACCCGCAGAGGCAGCTCGACGTCGAGCAGCTCGCGAATCCGCGCCACCACACGGGTGGCCAGAAGCGAATGGCCGCCGAGGTCGAAGAAGTCCGAATGGCGGCCGACCGCGGCGACTCCCAACAGGTTCTGCCAGACCCCGGCGACCAGCTCTTCGGTCGGCCCGAGCGGCGGCTCGACGTCGCCCGTCCCCACCTCCGGCGCGGGCAGGGCCTTGCGGTCGATCTTGCCGCTGGGCGAAAGCGGCAACCGGTCGAGCCACAGGAACGCCGTGGGCACCATGTAGGCAGGAAGAGAGGCCGCTAGCTCCTCCTTGAGCTCGAGGTCGCCGGGGCGGCGGTCGGTACCACCGACCAGGTAGGCAGCCAAGGTCTTGCCGGCGCCCTCGCCCCAGTCCAAGACCGCGGCCTCGCGGACATCCGGGTGGCGGGCGAGCACGCTCTCGATCTCGCCCAGCTCGATCCGGAAGCCGCGGATCTTGACCTGATTGTCGATCCGCCCGACGAACTCGAGAGCGCCGTCCGGACGGTACCGCGCGAGGTCCCCGGTCTTGTACAGGCGCGCCCCGGGGTGGCCGGAGAACGGATCGGGGACGAAGCTCTCGGCGGTCTTGTCGGGTCGGCCCAGGTAGCCGCGGGCCAGGCAGGGCCCGCCCAGGTGGACCTCGCCCGGGACGCCCACGGGCACCGGTTGGAGCTCGCGGTCGAGCAGGTAGACCTCGGCCTTGGCGGTCGGCCAGCCGATCGGCAGCACCCGCTCGGGCTGGCCCGGCCGGCAGGTCCAGGAGGTCACGGAGATGGTGGCCTCGGTGGGGCCGTACCGGTTGAAGAGGAGAGGGGTCGATTGGGTGGTGGCGCCCACCGCGGCGTAGAACAGATCCGGCAACTCCGCCGGAACCGTCTCGCCGCCAGTGACGACGCTCTCGAGGCTGCCCAGGTGGGCGAACCCGTCCTCCTCGAAGAGTGCATACAGGAGCGTCGGCGGGAACGAGGTGTGGGTGATCCGCTCGCGCTCGATCAGCTCGACCAGGTAGGCAAGGTCGCTCTGGCCGCGGGGCTTCGCCAGCACCGTGCGGCCACCCGCCAAGAGCGGCGCGAAGATTTCGAGCACCGACACGTCGAAACTGATGGTGGTTTTCTGCAGGAAGGCATGGTCGGGACCGACATCGTTGGCGAGGGCGAACTGCAGGCGGTTGGCGAGGGCCCCATGGGGCACCACCACTCCCTTCGGCCGGCCGGTGGAGCCCGAGGTGTAGATCACGTAGGCCGCGTTCTCGGGCTGGAGTGGCGAGTCCGGCGGCGCCACTTTACCCTCCGTCGGGCCCTCCGGCAGGGGCTCGTCGAGGATCAGGATCTCGGCTCCGCCGCCCGCGAGGAGATCCGCGTGAGCGGCCTGGGCGAGCACCACGCCGACCCGCGAGTCCTCGATCATGAAGGCGAGGCGCTCGGCCGGCAGGTCCGGATCGAGGGGCAGGTAGGCGCCGCCGGCCTTGAGCACGGCGAGGAGCGCCACGGGCAGCTCGAAGGAGCGCTCGGCGAGCACACCGACGATCGACTCCGGGCCGACGCCCCGGTCGCGCAGTGCCTGGGCCAGGTGGTTGGCCTGGCGCTCGAGCTCGCCGTAGGACATCGTGGTGCCCTCGAAGACCACCGCCACCCGCTCGGGACCGGCGGCCGCGCGAGCGGCGAACAGCTGGTGGACGAAGCCGTCCGAGGGGTGGTCGAGTCGCGGCCGATTCCATTCCACGAGGATCTGCCGGCGCTCGGTGTCGGCCAGGAGCGGCAGGCGGGTGAAGGGCGCGGCCGGGTCGGCCAGCGCGGCCGCCAGGAAGGTGTCGAAGGCGCGGTCGTAGCGCTCGACGGTGGCCGCGTCGAACAGGTCCGTGCGATAGGCCCAGTGGCCGGCGAAATCCCGGCCGAGGTCGAGCACCGACAGGGTCAGGTCGAACTTGGAGATGCGGATCTCCTGGCGCTGGCCGCGCAGCTCGAGGCGGGCACCCTCCGACGCCTCGGCCGTCTCCGGGTTCTGGAACACCAGCATGGCCTGGAAGAGCGGCGTCGAGGCCAGGCTCCGGGCCGGGGCCAGCTCCTCCACCAGCTTCTCGAAGGGCACGTCCTGGTGGGCCAGGGCGGCCAGGGCGCCCGCGCGGCTGCGCCGCACCAGCTCGTCGAAACCGGGTTGGCCGGCGAGGCGCTGGCGCAGGACCAGGGTGTTGACGAAGAAGCCGATGAGGTGCTCGAGGCCGGGACGCTCGCGGCCGGAAACCGGCGAGCCGACGGTGAGGTCGTCCTGGCCGGTGAGCCGGCCGAGGAAGGCGCCGTAGGCGGCCAGGAGCCACTGGAAGACGGTGGCCCCGGCCTCCTGGGCGCGCGCCCGCAGGGCGGCCGCGTCGTCCCCGGTGAGGCGGAACGAGGCCACCGCGCCGTCGAAGCTCTGCACCGCCGGGCGCGGCCGATCGGCCGGAATCTCGAGCAGGGTCGGCGCACCCTCGAGCTCGCCGCGCCAGTAGTCGAGCTGGCGGCGCAGCTCGTCGCCGGCCAGGAAGGAGCGCTGCCAGGCCGCGTAGTCGGCGTAGCCGATCGGCAGCGGCGGCAGCTCCGCGGCCCGCCCGGAGCCGACCCGGGCGGCGTAGCCGGCCGCGAGCTCGCGCACGAAGACATCCATGGACCAGCCATCGGAGACGATGTGGTGGAGCGTGACGAGAAGCGCGGTTTCGTCGTCGGCCAGGCGCAAGGCGGTGGCTCGGCACAGGGGCCCGCGCGCGAGGTCGAAGGGCGCCAGGGCCTCGGTGGCGGCCCGCTCAGCGGCGGCTTCCTCCCGCTCCTCGGCGGCGAGAGATCGCAGGTCGACCACTTCGAGGGGAACCTCCCCCGCGGCGGCCACGATCTGGCGCGGCGGGCCCCCGTCCGCGCTGGGGGCGAAGGTCGTCCGCAGGCTCTCCTGGCGGGCCACGAGGTCGCCGAGGGCGGCGGCCAAGGCGTCGAGGTCGAGAGGACCGGCGAGGCGGACGGCGGTGGGCAGGTTGTAGACCGCGCCGCCCGGCTCGAGCTGGTCGAGGAACCACAGCCGCTCCTGGGCGAAGGAGGCCACGAACTCCGAGGCGCCGTCGGTTGCCCGCGGAAGGACGGGGATGTCGAGGTCCGCGGGGGCGACGCCGCGTTGGCCATCGATCCAGGCGGCCAGGTCCGCCAGCCGCGGGTGGTCGAAGAGCGCGGGCAGAGGTACGTCGAGTCCCACCGCCCCGCGCAGCCGGCCGGCGACCTTGGTGGCCAGCAGCGAATGGCCGCCGAGGTCGAAGAAATCGTCGTGGCGCCCCACCCGCGGCACTCCGAGCACCTCGGCCCAGACCGTCGCCACCGCCTCTTCCACGCCCCCCTGGGGGGGTTCGAAGCCGTCCGCGGTGTCGAGGCCTCCCTCGGGCATCGGCAACGCCCGGCGATCGAGCTTGCCGTTGACCGTCAAAGGCAGCGCGGGCAACCGGACGATCGCCGAAGGCACCATGTAGTCGGGCAGGCGGCGGCCGGCGTGGGCCTTGAGGTCCGCCACCGTGACCTCGGCGCCGGGTCGGGTCACGAAATAGGCCACCAGACGCTGGTCGCCGGGGCGGTCCTCGCGCATCAGGACCGCCACCTCCTGTACGGTCCCGTGGCCGAGCAACGTCGCCTCGATCTCCCCGAGCTCGATCCGGAAGCCACGAATCTTCACTTGGTGGTCGATGCGACCCAAGAATTCCAGCTCGCCGTCGGCCCGCAGGCGCGCCAGATCACCGCTACGGTAGAGCCGGCTGCCCGGCGCACCTCCGGAGAGAGCGGGAGCGTCTACGTCGACGAAGGGATTCGGCACGAAGCGCTCCGCCGTGAGGCCGGCGCGACCGAGGTAACCCCGGGCGAGCCCGGCGCCGCCGACGTGGATCTCGCCCGGCACCCCCACCGGCACCGTTCGCCCGGCGGCGTCGAGCAGGTAAATTTGGAGGTCCGGAATCGGTACCCCCACGGGCGAGGCGCCGGCCACCGCGGAGTCTGCCGCCCCCATCGCCCGGTAGGTGACGTGCACCGTCGTCTCGGTGATGCCGTACATGTTGATTAGTCGAGTTCCCGTGCCGTGGCGGGCGTACCACGGGGCCAGCGCGGTGGGCTCGAGCGCTTCGCCACCGAAGACCACCGTGCGCAACCGAGCCAGCGCCTCCCGGGGACGCTCGAAGTCCGCGGCCACCAGCTGCTTGAATGCCGAGGGTGTCTGGTTGAGAACCGTAACGCCTTCCCTTTCGAGCAGGTCGTGGAACGCCTCGGGTGATCGCGATACCCAATAGGGCACCACCACCAACCGCCCCCCGTGGAGCAGAGCGCCCCACAGCTCCCACACCGAGAAATCGAAAGCGTAGGAGTGGAACAGCGTCCACACGTCGTCCGGGCCGAAGTCGAACCAGTGCGCCGTGGCGTCGAACAACCGAAGGACGTTGCGATGGGTCAGGAGCGAACCCTTGGGCCGCCCCGTCGAGCCCGAGGTATAAATCACGTAGGCTAGGTGGTCCGGCTCGAGCCCGGGCTCTGGAGCACCTGGGTCGCCCTCGCCCAGCAGGGCCGCCGCGAGGTCCACGATCCGGGTCTCGGGCGCCGCGCCCGTCACCCGGTCGCCGAGCCCCGCGCCAACCAGGATCACCGGAGCACCGCTGTCCGCGATCAGAAACGCCAGACGCTCCGGCGGCACCGCCGGGTCGAAGGGCACGTAGGCGCCGCCGGCCTTGACCGTGGCGACGATCGCCACAACCAGCTCGAAAGAGCGCTCGGCGACCAGTCCAACCCGGCTCTCGGGCCCGACCCCCCAGGCGACCAGCTGGCGCGCCAGACGATTGGCCCGAGCTTCGAGCTCCCGGTAAGTCAGCGTCTCGCCGTCGAGGCTTACGGCTGGCGCCTCAGGCCGCATTGCGGCAGTGCGCGCGAACCGAGCGGCCAACGTATCCGCGGACGGGAAGCTGGCGTGAGAATCGTTCCAGCCCGCCAGGAGCGCCTGGTCCCGCGCCGGAGCAGAGGGCAGGTCGACGAAGTCCCGGGCGCCTCCGGCGAGCGCCAGCAGCGTGTCCTCGAGGTGGTGGACCATGCGCTCGACGGCGGGAGCTGCCACCCGCAGGCGATCGAAGGTGAACTGAATGAACAGCTCCCGGATCGGCTCGACGACCACGGTCAGGGGGTAGTTCGTCCGCTGGAAGCGGGTGAAGCGCTCGTCGCGACCCTCGATCGAGCGCTCGCCGATGCCAGTATCGAAGTTTTCGAATACCACGATCGAGTCGAACAGCTCACGGTCCCCGGCGATGCCGGCCCACCGGCGCACTTCGACCAGGGGGCTGTGCTCGAAGCGGCGCAGCTCGACCTGATCGGCCTGGAGCCGCCGCAGCCAGGCGATCAGGTCGCCTTCGGCCGGCACCTCCGCCCGCACCGGCAGGGTGTTGATGAAACAGCCCACCATCTCCTGGGCGCCGCGCAGCGTCGATGGTCGGCCCGATACGGTGGTACCCAGAAACACCAGGCCGCGGCCCGCCCCCCGGGCCAGCACGTGGGCCCAGGCGGCCTGAACCACCGTGTTCAGGGTCAGCCGGTTCTGCCGAGCGAGCTGGCGCAGCTGGTTGGTGGCCTCCTCGCCGAGCACCCGCTCGACCTGGCCGAAGTCCTCGGCACCGCGGGCGCGCTGCCGGAGGTTTTCGGCAGCCACCGGGTCCCAGCCGAGCGGGGTGGCACCCTCGAAGCCCTCGAGGGCGCGCCGCCAGTAGGCCGTAGCCTCTTCCGGGTCCTGCCGGCGTAGCCAGGCGATGTACTCGCGCAGGGGCCGCGGCTCGGGCAACACCGGCGCCTCGCCGCCGAGCAACCCCGCGCTGATCTGGATGAACTCACCCCAGGCGATGCCGAAGCTCCACCCGTCCATGATCGCGTGGTGGTAGGACAGGACGTAGGTGCGCAGCCGCTCCGTCCAGCGCACGATCGTCATGCGCAGGAGCGGGGCCTGGGTGAGATCGAAGCCGCGCCGCCGGTCCTCGTCGAGGATCGCGGCGAGCTTCTCCGCCCGCTCCGCCTCGGCGGTCCCTGCCAAGTCCAACTCGGCGAGCGGCACCTCCACCGCGCGGTGGACCACCTGCACCGGCTCGTCGAGGTCCTCCCACAGGAACGAGGTGCGCAGGGCCGGGTGCCGAGCCGTCACCTGTTGCCAGGCCTCCGCGATCTGATCCGGCTCCGCCAGAGCCTCGGCCGTGAGGTGGAACTGCTCGAAGTAGGCGACCGTCCGCGGATCGTAGACGCAGTGAAACAGGATGCCCTGCTGGACCGGCCCCAGCCGGTAGATGTCCTCGACGTTCTTCCGGTTCATTCAACGGTCCCCTTCAGCTTCGAGAAGACCTGATCGAGCTCTCCCTGGGACAGGCCCGCCTCGGGGAAATCGGCCGGCGAGAACGAAACCTCTTCGCCCCGACGGGCCAGCTCGCCGAGCTCCTGGAGCGCTTCCGCGGCCAGGGTCAGCAGCTCCTCCACCGTCCGCGCCGCCAGGGCACCCTGGTCGTAGCTCGCGACCAGCCAGGACCCACCCTTGCCGATCGTCAGCCCGATCTCCAGATCGACCCCCTCGGGCAGCGCCCGGGGAACCCGCTCACCGGCGGAAGGTTCGACCAGCCCGACCTGGGGCCGGGGCATCGCCCGCAGCCGCTCGGTGACGCCGGGATCGGCGCCGTGGGCCGCCAGGAGGGCGAAGGAGGCCCCGCCGCTCGGCACTCCGCGACGCCCTTCCTTGACCTCGCGCAGCAGCTCGCCGGCGTTGGCCCCGGCCGGCCCGAGCTCGACCAGGTGGGGGAACGGCAGGGTGAAGCAGCCCACGGTGCGGGCCTCGTCGAGGTCCGGGAAGAGACTGCGGCCGTCCGCCTCGACGCGGATCAGGAACGAACCTTCGCCGGTCGTCCGGGCCAACGCGTCGGCCACGGCGGTGAGCAGAAGCTCCCCGGGCTCGACCCGGAACCGCTCGCCGATCTCGGCCAGCAGCGCCGTGTCCGCGGGCACCTCGTGGCGCACGGTGGCGATTCCAGTTGGGGCGATCCCGGAGCCGGTTCCGCCGGCGGGTAGGAAGCCCACCTGGGTGCGCCGCACGTCGAGCCAGTGGTCGAGATCGCCGGCGAGCTCCGAGGCCCGCTTGGGCAGCCGTTCGACCCAGCGCGAGAAGGCCGCGCCCTCAGACTCGATTTCGACCACGCCGCCGGCCGCGAGCTGGTGGTAGGCCCGCTCGAGATCCGCCGCGAGGCGCGCCAGGGACGCCTCGTCCGCCGCCGGCCGGGCCACGGCCAGGATCAGCCGATCTTCCCCGGCGTCCGCGCCGCGCACCACGGCGACCCCGACCTGGGGACCCGCCGCGAGACCTGCCGCCAGCTCGGAACGGATCTCGGCCAGGGCCGGGGTCCGCTCCGACAGCGGGCGGGAGCCGAGGTCGAGGTCGAGCACCAACGGCACCGGGTCGTCGCCCGGAATCTGGGTCCAGCCGTCGTCCCCGGCCTCGAAGCGCAGGGCCAGGGCCGGGTGGCGGCGGGCCACCTCGGTGAGGGCCGTCCGCGCCAGCGCGCCGTCGATCTCGCCGACCCCCGAGGGATCGAGGGTGAGGAACAGGGTGGCGCCGGCGCCGGACAGCAGCTCGGCCTGGTGCGGGCCGACCGGCAGGGCCTCGGCGGCGAACGCTCCGCCCACGGTGTCGGCCACCGCCGCGGCCAGCTCGGCCACGGTCTGGTGTTCGAACAGCTGTTCCGGGGCGAGGGTGATCGACGCTTTGGCGGCCCGCGCGATGACCTGGATGCCCAGGATCGAGTCGCCGCCGAGCTCGAAGAAGTTGTCGTGGACGCCGACCCGGTCGATGCCCAGGGTCGCCGCCCAAACCGTCGCGAGGCGGGCCTCGAGCTCGTTTCTGGGGGCCACATAGGCGGTGGCCAGGTTCGGCCGCGGGTGGCTGGCCCCGGAGGCCGCTCCGGCGGAGCCGGTCGCTTCGCTTTCGGCCCGGCGGGCGGTGGCCGCGCGCACCTGGGCGAGCATCTTGCGCAGATCCCGCGGAGCGATGCCGATCTGGGCGTGGCGGCCCCGGGCCAGGACCCGGCGCAGGGCCTCGACCCCCTCGGCGGGTGCCATGCCGTCGGCGCCGAACATCGTCCGCGGGGCCTCCGAGGGCGGTGCCACGGGGGCCGGCGCGGAAGCCGCCTTGGGGGCCACCAGGGCCGCGCCCACCCGCTTCATGGTGAAGCCCTCGACATCGACGAGCACCCGGCCCTCGGGGGAGCACAGGGTGACATCCAGGCCGATGGTCTCCTTGCCGGCGGTGCGGTGGACCCGGATGTGGCTGACCACCGTGGGCAACAGAGCGCCGTAGGCCCGCACCCGCCGGTAGGCCAGGGGCAGATAGCTGCCTTCCGCCACCAGGGTGCCGCCGATGGCGGTGGCGACGTCGATCAGGGCCGGGTGAAGGGGGTACTGCTCGAGGTCGCCGACGAACCGCTCGGGCAGGATCAGGGTCGCCAGGCCCTCGTCCTCGCCGATCCGGATGCGCCGCAGGCTGTGCCAGCGCTCGCCCCAGAAGACCAGCTTCTCGGCCCGGGCCACCTCGTCGCCGGAGAGCTCCTGGTCGTCCTTGGTGCAGCGCGCGGCGAGGGCCCCGAGGTCGAGGTCCGCCGGCCGCTCCCCCTGCACCCGGGCGACCTCGCCGCGGGCGTGCTCCTTCGGCTCGCCGTCGGGGCCGGTCGAAACGAAGCGGAAGGAGGCGCCGCCGCCCGTTTTCATGTCGAAGTGGAGCTGGAGCTCGCGACGGGTTCCGAGCTCGACCAGCACCGGGGTCATGAAGTACAGGCTCGAGACTTCGAAGGGCGCGTCCTCGCCCGTGATGACGCCGAAGGCGGCGCGGACGATCTCGAGGTAGGTGGTGCCCGGGAGAGCCGGGGTGCCGCCGATCCGGTGCTCGTCGAGCACCCAATGGCGGTCCGGCCCGACCTGGGTGGAGAACACCTTGCGCTCGGGGGTGTCCTCGATCAGACGGTCGAGCAGGGGGTGGAGCCCGGGGCCTTCGAACGGGGCCTCGGCAGGAGTGCTCGCCGGAACCGTGCCCGCGAGAGCCTGGGCCGCGCCCGCCGGCAGGGGCGTTTCGACCGCCATGCCGACCTCGCGCCAGGCGCTCCAATCGAGGGAGACCACGTAGGGCGCCCCGCGCCGGCCCGCCCGCGAGCGGGCGAAGGCGTCGAGGAAATTGTTGGCCGCCGAGTAGTCGACCTGACCGAGGCCGCCGAGCACCGCGATGGTCGACGAGCAGAGCACCAGGAAGTCGAGCTCCGTTCCTTCGAGGGCCTTTTCCAGGGCCAGGGTGCCGGCGATCTTGGGCTCGAGCACGGAGGCGGCCATTTCCCGCGTCTTCAACTGCATCAGGCCGCCGCCCGGAACCCCGGCGGCGTGAATCACGCCGTGGATCTCGCCGAAGCGGGCGCGGGTGCGGAGGAAGGCCGCGCGCAGAGAGTCGACGTCGGCCACGTTCGCCGCCTCGACGGCCACCTGGCCGCCCAGGGCTTCGATCGCCAGGACCTTGGTCAACCGCCGCGCCGTGCGGTCCTCGGGTCGGCTTTCGATCCAGTCGGCCCACTCCTCCCGCGGCGGCAGAGCCCGCCGGCCGAGCAGCACGACGTTGGCCCGGTGATCCCGGCACAGCCACTCGGCGAAGGTCAGGCCGAAGCCGCCCAGGCCACCGGTGACGACGTAGGTGCCGCCCTCGCGGATGCGCAGGGCAGCGGGGTCGACCTCGCCCAGGTGGATGGGCTGGAGATCGCGCAGGTAGCGCTCCCCCTCGCGGTAGGCCACCCACGGGTCGGGCAGGCCCGCGGCCAGCTCGGCCGCCAGGGCCAGGGCCAGCTCGGCCTCCTCGGGGCCGCCCGCGGCCGGCAGGTCGACATCGAGGGCGGCGGCCCGCACGGTCGGGTACTCGGCCGGCATCACCTGCACCGGGCCGAGCACGGTGGCCCGCTCGGGATGGGGCACCGCCTCGCCGCGCACCCGCTCGACGCCGGAGGTGACCACGGCGAGCCGCACCTCGTGGCTGCCGCCTCGCTTGCCGATTCCCTGGGCGAGGGCCAGGAGGCCGTAGAAGGCACGGTCCTGGCCGTCCGCCGGGCGCTCCCCCACGTTCCACAGGTGGACCAGCTGGCGCGGCGCGAAGCCCTGGTTGTCGAGGTCCACCAGCACGCGCCGGTAGTCCTCCGGGTCCGGTCCCACCACGTACCGCCCCGGGGCGCTCTTCTCGAAGGCGGCGCCGGGGGCCACCCAGGCCACCCGCCGGTCGTTGGCCGCCAGCCAGTCGCCGAGGGTGTGGCCCAGACTCGAGCCGTCGTCGAACAGCAGCCAGCCGCCCTCCGCCGCCGCGGCGGCCTCCTCCGGCGTGCCCGCGGGCACCACCGAGGGCTTCCAGTAGGGCACCGAGAACCAGTCCGGCAGGTCGAGCTTCTTGCCCGGGTCGTCGGCTCCGGCGTCGAGCAGATTGCCGGTCGCGGGCGCCACCATGTAGGAGCGCTTTTCGAAGGGGTAGGGCGGGAGCGACACCCGCCGCCGGTCTTCACTGGCAAAGAAGCCGACCCAGTCGACCGGGACCCCGGCGAGCCACATCCGGCCCAGGCTCTCGAGGAGAAACGCCTGGTCGTCGAAGGCGTCCTTGGGGTGGCGCATGGAGCCGAGCACCAGGGTGCCCTCGCCCTTGCCCGGGTTCTGGCGCGCCAGGCTGGTCAGGGTGTTGCCCGGACCGACCTCGAGCAGCAACCCGTGAACCTCGCGACCGAGCAGCTCGATGCCGTCCGAGAAGCGCACTGCGCCGCGCAGGTGATGCGCCCAGTACCCCGGATCCGTGGCCTGCTCGGCGGTGATCCAGGTGCCGGTCAGGTTCGAGACGAAGGGGATCGCCGGCGGCGCGAGGCGGACGCCCTCGAAGACCGCCAGGAACGGCCCGAGCATCGACTCCATCATGCCGGAGTGGAAGGCGTGGGAGGTGTGGAGCGGCCGGCAGGCCACCCCCCGCTCGGCGAGCGAAGCGGCGAAGGCCTGGACGTCGTCCGAGGGACCCGAGACCACCGAGCGCGACGGCGCGTTCAAGGCCGCGATGGACAGCGTGGGACCGAGCAGCGGCAACAGCTCCGCCTCGGCCATCGGCACCGCCAGCATGTCGCCCGGGGGCTGGGCCTGCATCAGCCGACCGCGGGCCGCCACCAGGCGCAGGGCATCCTCGATCTCGAAGACCCCGGCCAGGGTGGCCGCCACGTACTCGCCGATCGAGTGGCCGAGCATGGCCTTCGGCGCGATGCCCCAGCTCTGCCACAGCTTGGCCAGGGCGTACTCGACGACGAACAGCGCCGGCTGGGTGAGAGCGGTCTGTTCGAGCTCGGCCTGAGCGGCCGCGAGCCCTTCCGCGGGCGGGAACAGCAGCTCGCGCAGGTCGCGGCCGAGGTGCGGCTGGAGCAGCTCCGCGGCGCGATCGACCTCGGCCCGGAACACCGGCTCGGAGCGGTAGAGCCCGTGGCCCATGCCGGCGTACTGGGAGCCCTGGCCGGTGAACAGGAAGGTGACCGGGCGGTCCTGGCTCTCGGGAGTGCCGGAGAGCAGGCGAGCCGGCACCTCGCCGCCGAGCACGGCCTGGGCATCCGCGGGGTCGCGGACGAGCGCGACCCGCCGATGTTCGAAGACCTTGCGGCCCCGCGCCAAGGTGAAGGCGGCGTCGGCCAGGGCGAGGTCCGATTCCTCGGCGAGGAAGCCGGCCAGGTTGGCGGTCATGGTGTCGAGGGCAGTGCTCGTGCGGGCCGAGAGCGGCACTAGCTGCCATGGGCGCGACGGCCCGCTCGGCGGTGGCGGCGGTGCCTCCTCGCAGATCACGTGGCCGTTGGTGCCGCCGATGCCGAAGGCCGACAATCCGGCTCGCCGCGACAGGCCCTCGGGGGTCTCCCAGGCGGACAGCTCGGTGTTGACCACGAAGGGGCTGGCGGCGAAATCGATCTGCGGGTTGGGGGTGTCGTACCACAGGCTGGCCGGGATCACCTTGTTCTCGAGGGCCAGACTGAGCTTGATCAGGCCCGCCACGCCGGCGGCCGAGGACAGGTGGCCGACGTTACCTTTGACCGAGCCCAGGCGGCAGAAACCGCGACGGTCGGTGGACTCGCGGAAGGCCTTGGTCAGGGCGTCGACCTCGATCGGGTCGCCCAGATTGGTGCCGGTGCCGTGGGCCTCGATGTAGGTGATGGTGTCCGGATCGACGTCCGCCGCCAGCTGGGCGGCGCGCACCACCCGGCGCTGGCCGTCGGCCCCGGGAGCCGTGAAGCCGACCTTGCGGGCACCATCGTTGGTGACCGCCGAGCCCTTGATCACGGCGTAGATGTGGTCGCGATCCCGTTCGGCATCCTCGAGCCGCTTCAGGACCACCATGCCGCTGCCGTTGCCGAAGACGGTGCCGTCGGCCCCGGCGTCGAAGGGGCGCACGCGGCCGGTCTTCGAGTAGACCTCGCCTTCCTTGAAGGGGTAGCCGTAGGGCTCGGGCACGCTGATCGCCACGCCGCCGGCGAGGGCCAGGTCGATTTCGCCCGCGATCAGCGACTGGCAGGCCGAATGGACCGCCACGAGGGCGGTCGAGCAGGCGGTCTGGACGGTCACCGCGGGGCCGCCGAGGTTCAGCTTGTAGGCGATGCGGGTGGCCAGATAGTCCTTGTCGCTGCCGATCTGGACCTGGAAGTCCCCCATCGACCGCATCACCTCGGGGTTGCGGTAGACCTGCAGCATGTAGAGGCTGATCCGGCTGCCGGCCCAGCAGCCGACGAGGCCGGCATCGGGCGTGTAGCCGGCGTCCTCGAGGGCCTCCCAGGCCGACTCGAGGAGCACCCGGCTCTGGGGGTCGATGATCTCGGCCTCGCGCGGGCTGAAGTTGAAGAACGCGGCGTCGAACTGGTCGATCTCCCCGATGCGCGGCGAGACCCGCACGAAGCTCGGATCGTTGCGCACGGCCTCACTGGCCCCGAGCTCCGCCAGCTCCTCGGAGCTGAAATGGGTCAGGGTTTCCTTGCCGGCGCACAAATTCCGCCAGTACTCCCGAACGTTCTTCGCTCCCGGAAAGCGGCCGCCCATGCCGATGATGGCGATCTCGAACCCGGTGCGCTCTGCGTAGTGGACCTCGGTCATCGTCGTAACCCCTTGCTTCGAATCAAGCGAATTCGAGAATCAAACCCGACGCCGCTCGAGGCGGCGCTTCAGGCGATCTCGTCCTTCTTGCAACTGCTCGGTGCGTTCGGTGGTCGACGACCCGAGGGCGGCGGGCGCGTCGACGGCGGCGGCGCTCGCGGCCAGATAGGCGGCCAGGGAGCGCACGGTCGGGTGATTGAACAGCTCGACCATCACGATCGACTGTTCGAAGGTCTGTTCGAGGCGGCCGTGGACCTGGACCAGGAGCAGCGAGTTGCCACCCAGGTCGAAGAAGTTGTCGTCGAGCCCCACGCTCGGCAGTTTCAGCACGTCCTGGACGATGGCGGCGATCTTCTGCTCACCTTCCGTGCCCGGTGCTTCCTTGTGGTTCATGGTGCCCTCCGGCGGACGATCGTCGAGGGCCAGGAGCGCCCGGCGATCGAGCTTGTTGTTCGGCGTCACCGGCATCCGCCCGGCGAGGAAGACGAAGGTGGCCGGCACCATGTAGGCGGGCAGCCGCACCTTCAGGAACTCGCGCAGCTGGGCCGCGGTGACCCGGTCCGGCCCGGAATCGACTTCGGGAACCACGTAGGCCGCGAGCCGTTCGCCGAGGGCGCCGTCCTTGCGCAGGAGCACCACCGCCTCGCGCACTCCGGGGGCCTTCGACAGGTGGCCGACGATCTCGCCCAGCTCGATGCGGAAGCCGCGGATCTTGACCTGGCTGTCCGCGCGGCCCACGAAGACCGCCTCGCCGTCGGGCAGATAGCGACCCAGGTCGCCGGTACTGTAGAGCCGGTCCGCCGGGTCGCAGGTTTTCGGGTTGGGGCAGAACTTGGCGGCGGTGAGTGCCTCGTCGCCGAGGTAGCCGGCCGCGAGGTGGGGGCTGCGCACCGCCAGCTCGCCGACCTCGCCGATGCCGACGAGGCCGCCGCGGGCGTTCAGGATCAGCAGCTGCACGTCCTTCATGCCGCGCCCGAGGGGCAGGACCTCGCGACCGCCCACGCCCGGGCGCTCGCCCGGCCGCTCCGGCGCAATCTCGTGGAAGCCCACGGCCCGCTGGGTCTCGGTCGAGCCGTAGAGGTTGACCACCGTGATTCCGGGCGCCAGCTGGCGCAGCCGTGCCACGTCCCGGCGGGTCAGCACGTCGCCGACCAGGAAGGCCCGGCGCAGGGTCGGCGCCGCGATGAACACTCCCGACGACGGCCGCTCGGTGAGGATCTGGGCCATGGCCGGGGTCAGGTGGGTCACGGTCAGGCCTTCCCGCGCCAGCCAGGCCGCGAGACGGCCGGGCACGCCCATGTCCCGCGGGTCCGGCGCCACCAGCGTGGCTCCCAGCCACAGCGGGGTGAACAGGTCGCGCTGGAGCGGGTCGTGAGCCAGGCCCGAGAGCATCGTGAAGCGGTCCGCGGGGCCGAGGCCGAAGCGCTCCACCTGCCAGGGCAGGAAGTGGGAGAGCGGACCGTGGCGACCCATGACGCCCTTGGGCTTGCCGGTGGAACCCGAGGTGAAGGCGATGTAGGCGAGGTCGTCCGGACCAATCTCGACTTCGGGGTCGGTCTCCGGATGCCCGGCACCCGGGTCCTCGCGCCCTTCGCCGACCGCCGGCAGCTCGAGAGTGCCGCCGAACCCGGGCCGGCTCGCCAGGTGGGCCTCGACCTCCGGCGGCAGGGCCAGGCCGCCCCCGCCGAGGACCACGAGCGCCTTGGGCTCGGCGATCTCCAGCATGTCGACCAGGCGCGACGGGGGGTAGCTCGGGTCGAGCATGACGAAGACGCCGCCGGCCTTGAGGGTGGCCAGAACGGCCACGGGCAGCCGCGCGGTGCGCTGGGCGAAGATCGCCACCCGGTCGCCGCGTTCGACGCCGAGGCTGCGCAGGCGGTGGCCCAGGCGGTTGGCCCAGCGCTCGTACTCGCCGTAGGAGATCTCCTCGCCGGGGCCGGCCAGGGCCGGGCGCTCGGGGGACGCCGCGGCCCAGCGGGTGAGGGCGGCGTGAACCGGCCCGTGCCAGGTGGCGTCGAGCGGGGCGGCCGGATCGGGCAGCAGCTCGCGGTCCACCTCCCGGGCCAGAGCGAGCTCCGAGATCCTCCGCTCGGGATCCGCCGTCGCCTGCTCGAGGATGCCGGCGAGCTGGTCCAGGAGCCGCGCCACGGTCGACTCGTCGAAGAGCTCGGCGTTGAAGGACGCCGCCAGCGCGAGCTCGTGGACCTCGAGGCCGAGGTCGAGGGTCGACGCCGCGGCCGGGTCGGCGGTGAGGTCCGCGCTCCCCCGGAAACCCACCTCGACGAGCGGCGAGCGCGACGGATCCCGTTGGACGCCGAGGGCCGCGAGCAGGCGGTCGAAGGGCACGTCCCGGTGAAGCCGGGCGCCGCGAACGGTGGCCTCGACCCGCGCTAATAGCTCGCGAAAGCTCGGATCGCCGTCGAGGTCGGTGCGCAGGGGCAGGGTGTCGCCGAAGGCGCCCACCACGATGTCGAGCTCGCCGGTGAGGCGCGCCAGGAGCAGCTTCCAGGCCGCCAGCACGGCGAGGTCCGGCGCCGGTGGGTGCAGGCGCACTTCCACACGGCCGGGGCGGAACACCCGCTGCGCCGGGCGAGTGCGATCGTAGGGCAGGTCGAGGCCCTGGGGCGCGCCGGCCATGCGGTCGACCCAATAGGCCAGGCGGGCCGCCGGGGCGACGCCCTCGGGCGCCCCGGGTAGGGCCAGGCCGAGGGGGTCGAGGGCGAGGTCCGGATCGGCCGTGACCCGCTCGAGCACGGCCTCGTACCAGGCCAGGAAGCGCTCGATGGTGGCGGCGTCGAACAGGTCGGCGTTGTAGACCGCCGCGATCTCGATCGCCTCGGCGGGCTGGACGTACAGGGTGAGGTCGAATTTCGACGGCATCTCCGGCGCCGCCACCGCCTCGAGGTGCAGGCCGGGCAGCTCGAGGGGCCGGTTCTCGGGCAAATTCAGCAGGTTGAAGAAGATCTGGAAGAACGGCGTGCGCGACAGGTCCCGCTCGGGCTTGAGCTCCGTCAACAGCATCTCGAAGGGCACGTCCTGGTGGGCGTAGGCCCCGAGGGCGGTCTCCCGCACCCGCGCCACCAGCTCGCGGAAGCTGGGGGTGCCCGACAGATCGGTGCGCAACACCAGGGTGTTCAGGAACATGCCGATCAGGCCTTCGACCTCGGCCCGGCCGCGGCCGGCGATGGGCGAGCCCACGACCACGTCGGTCTGGCCCGACAGCCGGGTCAGGAGCAGTTTCCAGGCGGCCAGGAGCACCATGAAAAGGGACCCGCCCTCGTGGGCCGCCAAGCTCCGCAGCCGTTCGGAGAGGGTCACCGGGAAGCGCACCCGGACCGAACTGCCCTGGTAGCCGCGCACGGCCGGGCGCGGCCGGTCGAGGGGGAGATCGAGGCTCGCCGGCGCGCCGGCCAGGCGCTGGCGCCAGTAGCCGAGCTGGTGTTCGCGCTCCGGGCCGTCCAACCAGCGGCGCTGCCAGGCCGCGTAGTCGCCGTACTGGACCGGCAGCGTGGCCAGCCGGGGCGGCCGGTGCTCCATCCGCGCCGCGTAGAGCTCGGACAGCTCCTGGACCAGGATCGAGATCGACCAGCCGTCGCAGATGACGTGATGGAAGCTCAGTTGGAGCTGGACGCGGTCGTCGGCCTCGACGACCAGCTGGGCGCGCACCAGCGGCCCCCGCTCGAGGTCGAAACCCCGGCCGACGAAGCGGGCGAGGTGCTCGTCGGCCGCCGCCGGGCGCTCGGCCGGCGGCAGCTCCCGCAGGTCGACCCTGGGGAGCGGCAGAGGCGCCGGTGGCCCGACCACCTGCACCGGCCGGCCCTCGCGGGTGCCGAAGGTGGTGCGCAGGGATTCGTGGCGAAGAACCAGGCTCGAGAGGACGTCGGCCAGGGCTTCGAAGTCGACTCGGCCCACCAGGCGGATGGCGAAGGGGATGTTGTAGGCCGCGGTGCCGGGCTCGAACTTCTCGAGCACCCACAGCCGCTCCTGGCTGTAGGACGCCGGGGCCGGCTCCCCCGCCGGCCGGGGCACCAGGGGCGGTGCCGCCCGGCCCAGCAACCGGGCGTCACCGTCCAGGCGGGCGATCTCGAGGGCCAGCTCGGCCGGTGTGGGGCGCTCGAAAAGGCTACGCAGCGGCAGCTCGACCTGGAGGGAATCCCGGATGCGCGAGGCCAGGCGGGTGGCCTGGAGGGAGTGGCCGCCGAGCTCGAAGAAGCCGTCGTGGACGCCCACGGCTTCGCGGCCCAGGATCTCTCCGAACAGGCCACAGAGGGCCGACTCGAGGGGATTTCTGGGCGCCACGTACTCGTTTCGGCGGCTCGGCCCGGCGGTCGCCGCCAGCCCCGCGAGGGCGCGACGGTCGACCTTGCCGCTGGGGCCGAGCGGCAGCTCGGCGAGGACGACGAAGGCCGCGGGCACCATGAAGGGCGGCAGCTCGGCCGCGGCCCGGGACTCGAGCTCGGCGACGGGCACCTCGGCCTCGGCGCTCGGGGTGACGAAGGCGACCAGCCGGCCGTCCACGGCCACGGCGGCGGCGGTGCCGACACTCGGGTGGCCGGCGAGGACGGACTCGATCTCGCCGAGCTCGATGCGGAAGCCTCGGAGCTTGACCTGGCCGTCGAGCCGGCCCAGGAACTCGAGACTGCCGTCGGGCCGCCAGCGCACGCGGTCGCCGGTTCGGTAGAGCCGCTCGCCCGGCGACGCGGGCGCCGGGTGGGGAATGAAGCGCTCGGCGGTGAGCCCCGGGCGGCCGAGGTAGCCGCGGGCGAGCCCCGCGCCACCGAGGAGCAGCTCGCCGCCGACCCCGACCGCCACGGGCCGGAGGTCGCGGTCGAGCACGTAGACCGTGGTGTTCGAGATCGGCCGGCCGATCGGCACCGGCCGCACCAGCTCGGAGCCCGCCACCATCGGATGGGCGGTCGAGTAGGTAGTGTTCTCGGTCGGGCCGTAGGCGGCAAGGAAGGTGGCGTCCGGGCCGAGCGCCCCGACCACCCGTTCGACCGCCACCGGGCTCAACACCTCCCCGCCCGAGATCACCCGCCGCACCCGCGCCAGCGCCGCTCCCTCGAGCTCGGCCATCTGGTGGAACAGGCCCGCGGTCAAGAACAGGGTGTCGACCTCGAACCGCTCGACAGCGCTCGCCACCTCGGCGAGGGACAGAGCTCCGGCGGGCGCGATCGCCAAGGTCGCGCCATTCAGGAGCGGCCCCCAGAGCTCGAACGTGGCCGCGTCGAAGGAGGTCGAAGCGAGTTGCAGGAAGACGTCGTTGGGCGAGAAGGTCAGGTAGTTCGTCTCCCGCACCAACCGCACCACCCCCCGATGGGGCACCGCCACGCCCTTGGGGCGTCCGGTCGACCCGGAGGTGTAGATGACGTAGGCGAGGTGGTCGGGCGTCGTTTCGGGGGGCCCGCCATCGGGGATCTCGGCTCCGGTGCTCGAAGCAACTCCCGGAGCTCTGCGCTCCTCGCCGAGATCCCCGACGGCTCCGCCCGTGGCGAGTCCGGATCGGCCGGCACGGAGGNNCCTCCGTGCCGGCCGATTCTTCGACTTCCACCACCACCGTCTCCGGGCGGTCCTCCGGCAGCTTGCCGAGCAGGCTCTCGTGGGCCACGAGCAGCCGCGCACCGGAGTCCGCGAGCAGGAAGCGCAGGCGGTCCTCGGGATAGGAGGCGTCCAAGGGGACGTAGAAGGCGCCGGCCTTGAGGACGCCGAGGGTGGTCACGACCATCTCCGGCGAGCGTTCGAGGGCCAGGGCCACGGCCGTTTCCGGGCCGACGCCGCGGGCCGCGAGGTCGGCAGCCACCTGGTCCGCCCGGCGGTCGAGCTCGCCGTAGGTCATCTCGCCGCCGTCCCAGACCAAGGCTCGGGCGCCGGGAGCCCGCGCGGCCTGGCGCTCGAACAGGCGGTGGATCGGCTCCTCCGGGAGGGCCACCGGGGGCTCGTTCCAGCCCTGGACCACCTGCCGCCACTCGCTCTCGGGGAACCACGGCACCTCCGCGAGCGGCACGTCGGGCCGGGCCAACGCGGCCCTCAGGTGGGTCACGAAGTGGCTCACCAACCGCTCCGCGGTACTCCGATCGAACAAGTCGAGGTCGAACTCCAGGGCGCCCTCGAGGCCCTCCCCCACCTCGCGCATCGCCAAGGTCAGGTCGAGTTTATTGGTGGACGTGGCGAGGGTCAGAGCGGTCGTCTCGAGCCCCGCGAAGCTCTGCGGCCGCGGCATGTTCTGGAGCACGAAGGCGACCTGGCAGATCGGCGGGTGACCCGCGCCGCGATCGGGCTCCATCTCCTCGACCAGGCGCTCGAAGGGCAGATCCTGTTGCGCCAGGACGGCCAGGGCGGTGGCCCGGGTGCGGACCACCAGGTCGCGGAACGACCGCGTCCCGTCGAGCCGACCGCGCAGGGCCACGGTGTTCACGAACAGCCCCACCAGCGGCTCGAGCTCGGGGCGCAACCGGCCCGCCACGGGCGAGCCCACCACCACGTCGTCCACCCCCGCGTGGCGTCCGAGGAGACTCTGCCAGGCCGCCAGGAGCACCATGAAGAGCGTACCGCCGACCTCCTGTGCGAGGGCCCGGGCCGCCGCCGTGGTGCCGGCGTCGAAGGCCAGGGCCACCTCCTCGCCGCGTCCGGTCGGGCGCGCGGGCCGCGGGCGATCCGTGGGCAGCGCCAGGAGCGGCGGCGCCTCCTGGAGCTCGGCGCGCCAGAACGCGAGCCGGGCCGGCAGCACCGTCGCGAGCTCCGCGCGCTGCCAGCGGGCGAACTCCACGTAGCGCAACGGCAGCGGTGCCAGGAGGTCGGCGCGGCCCTCCCGCCGGGCCAGATAGAGCTCTTCGAGATCGCGCCAGAACTGGCCCAGGGACCAGCCGTCCGACGCGATGTGGTGCTGGGTGACGACCAGCACGTGCTCCCGCTCGCCGAGCACCAGGAGCTGAGCCCGCATCAGCTGGCCGCTGGCCAGATCGAAGGGTCGCCGGGCCTCGAGGGCGGCGCGCCGCTCCGCCTCGTCCGCGCGCTCGGCGGCGGGCAGGTCGGCCAGCTCGACCACTTCCAGAATCCCGGAGGGCGCCGGCGTGATCCACTGCTCCGGCCCGTCCGGTCCCTCGGCGAAGCGGGTGCGCAGGGTTTCGTGGCGTTCCACCAAGGCCACCAGGGCCGCCGCCAGCGCCGCCCGGTCGATGGCGCCCGACAGCCGTACCGCCACCGGCACGTTGTACTGCGCGCTGTCCGGATCCAGCCGATCCAGGAACCACAGCCGATTCTGGGCGAAGGACAACGGGAACGGCCCATCGCCGATCACCGTCTCGAGCGCGAGGAGCGCCGAGGCCAGAGGCGAGTCCTCGAGCCGGGCCGCCAGCGCCGCCACCGTGGGGCTCTCGAACAACCAGGGTAGCGGCACCTCCACCCCGAGCTCGCCGCGCAGCCGCGACACCAGCTGGGTGGCCTTCAGCGAATGGCCGCCGAGATCGAAGAAGCGATCCTCGACGCCCACCTCGGGGAGCCCCAGCACCGTCGCGAAGTGCCGCGCGATGCGCGCCTCGAGGTCGTTCCGGGGGGCCACGAAGGGCGCCGGTCCGCGCGTCCGGCCGGCCGCGAAGTCGTAGGCACCGAGAGCCTTGCGATCGATCTTGCCGTTGGGCGTCAAAGGCAGGGCCGGCAGGGTCACGAACAGCGCCGGCACCATGTAGGCCGGCAAGGTCCGGCGCAGGTGCTCGGAAAGGTCCGCGGCTGCATCCTCTTCCGATCCCTCTCGCGCCTCCCAAAACGCCACCAGCTCGCCGTCCCGGGCCAGGACCGCCGCGCTCGCCACCGCCGGGTGGCGCAGCAGAGCGGCCTCGATCTCCCCCAGCTCGATCCGGAAGCCCCGCACCTTCACCTGATGATCGAGCCGCCCGAGGTACTCGAGCCGCCCGTCGGGCGAAAGGCGCACCAGGTCGCCGGTCTTGTACAGCCGCCGGCCGGACTCGCCGAAGGCGGCGGCGAACGGGTCCGGAACGAAGCGCTCGGCGGTCGTGGCCGGGCGGCCCAGGTAGCCGCGGGCCACCCCGGCGCCGCCCAGGTACAGCTCGCCCGGCACCCCGATGCCCACGGGCTCGAGGTTGCGATCGAGAATGTGGGCCGAGCTGCCCGCGATGGGCCGGCCGATCGTGGGCTCGCGCTCGTCCCCCCGGGGAATGCGGGCGATCGTCGAGTAGGTGGTGTCCTCCGACGGGCCGTAGAGATTGACCACCGAGCCCACCCCGGCGGCGGCGTAGACGTGCCGCACCAGCTGGCCCTTGAGCGGCTCGCCGGCCAGGTTCACCGTGCGCACCGAGGCCGGCAGCGCCGACAGCCGCACCAGCTCGGCCATGGCCGAGGGCACGGTGTTGACCAGCGTCACCCGCTCCCGCGCCGGCAGGGTAGCCAACTCCAGGGCGTTCTTGGCCAGGGCCACCGTGCCGCCCTCGGACAGGGGCAGGAACAGCTCGAAGACCGACAGGTCGAAGGAGACCGAGGTCGCCGCCAGGACCACCGCGCGCTCCTCCGGCGCGAAGGCCTCGCGCGCCCAGGCGAGCATCGTGGCCGCCTGGCGGTGGGCGATGGCCACCGCCTTGGGCCGGCCGGTGGAGCCCGAGGTGTAGATCAGGTAGGCCAGGTGATCCGGGTCGAGGTCCGGCGGCGCGAAGTCGCCCGAGCCGTCCGCGTCCTCGTCGTCGAGCGACAGCGTCGTCACCCCGCGGTCTCCGGCGCCCTCGACCACCCGTGCGGTCCGCTCGGCGAGGGTGCCTTCCGTGATCACCACCCGCGCTCCCGCGTCCGCCAGCATGAAGGCCAGCCGGTCCTCGGGGTAGGCCGGGTCCAGCGGCACGTAAGCGCCGCCCGCCCGCAACACGGCGAGCAGGGCGACGGGCAGCCGCTCGGTGCGCTCGAGACACACGCCGACCAGCACCTCGGGGCCGACGCCGAGGTCCCGCAGGCGGGCGGCCAACCGGCCGGAGCGCCGGGCCAGCTCGCCGTAGGACAGCTCGCGGTCCCCGACCAGGAGCGCCGTGGCGCCGGGCTGCGCCGCCGCGGTGCGCTCGAAGCCGGCATGGAGGAAGTCCCGAACCGGCGGGAAGTCGCGCTCGTCGTTGGCTTCGTGGAGCACTGCCCGCCATTCGGCGGCGTCGAGGAGCGGCAGGTGCGCCACCCGCCCCTCCGGCTCCGCCGCCGCGGCGTCGAAGAAGGTGGCCAGCCGCCGCGCCAGGCGGTCGCCGGTGGCCGGGTCGAACAGGTCCCGGTCGTAGTCGAGGGTCAGAACGAGGCCTTCCGGGAGATCCACAGCGGCCAGCGAAAGGTCGAACTTGGCCCGCGCCAGGGGCAGCTCGGCGCCCACCACGGAGAGCCCGGGGAAGTCGAAGTCGACCCGCGGGTTGTTCTGGAGCACGAAGAAGACCTGGAACAGCGGCGTCGTGGCCAGCTGCCGCTCCGCCCCCACCTCCTCGACCAGGCGCTCGAAGGGGACTTCCTGATGGGCGTAAGCGTCGAGGGCGGTCTCCCGCACGCGCCGGACCAGATGCTCGAAGCTCGGCTGTCCCGACAGGTCGACGCGCAGGACCAGGGTGTTGACCAGGAAGCCGATCAGGCCCTCGATCTCACGCCGATTGCGGTTGTCGATGGGCGAGCCGACGGCGAAGTCGTCCTGGCCGGTCAGGCGCGAGACGACCGCCGCGAAGCCCGCCAGGAGCGTCATGTAGGGGCTGGCGCCGGTCCGCCGGGTAAGCGCGGCGAAGCCCTCGGTGGTGCCCCGGGAAAGCGTGAACACCTGGCTGCCGGCCGTGCGTGTGGGCACCGGCGGCCGGTGCCGGTCGGCCGGCAGCTCGATCACGGGCACGTCGCGCAGCTGGGTCCGCCAGTAGGCCAGGTGGCCCTCGAGGGTGGCCCCCGAGAGGTGCCGCCGCTGCCACTCGGAGTAGGCCGGGTACTGCACCGGCAAGGGCGGAAGGCTGGCCGGCACGCCGGTCGTTTCAGCCCGGTAGAACGCCCCGGTCTCCCGCACCAGAATGCCCATGGAGCCGCCGTCGGCCACGATGTGGTGCAGGTTGACGATCAGCCGATGACGCTCCCCTCCGAGGCGCAGGAGGGTGGCCCGGATCAGCGGCCCCTGGGCCAGGTCGAAGGGCTCCTCGGCCTCCCGCCGGGCGATGGCGGCGCACTCGGCATCGCGCTCCGGGGCGGCGTGACCGGAGAGATCGATCCGCCTGAAGGGCAGCCGCGCCGGCCCCACCACCTGGACGGGTTGGCCGTCTTCGTCGGCGAAGACCGTCCGCAGCGCCTCGTGGCGCTCGACCACGGCGAGCAGGGCACGCTCGAGGGCGCCGTCGTCCAAGGGGCCTACGATCTCGAGGGCGACGGGAATGTGGTACGCCGTCGAGCCGCCCTCGAAGCGGTCCAGGAACCAGAGGCGTTGCTGGGCGAAAGAGGTTCTTACCCTGATCGCTGGCTCCGCCAGCTGGCCTGCCTTTATTCCGACCGCTGGCTTCGCCAGCTGGCCTTCGGCCATCGCTTCGATCACTGGCTTCGCCAGCTGGCCTTCGGCCACCGCTTCGATCTCTGGCACCGCCAGGGGGCCTGCGGCCTCCGCTTCGCTCGCCAGCGCGGCCGCGAAGGCGGCCACGGTGGGCTGCTCGAAGAGCGTGCGGACCGGGATGTCGAAGCCGAGCTCGGTACGGAGGCGCGAGATCAGGCGCACGCCGAGGAGGGAGTGGCCGCCGAGATCGAAGAAGTCGGCGGTGGCGCTGACCCGGTCGACACCGAGGACCTCGGCGAAGGCGGCCGCGACGGTTTTCTCGGTGGCCGTCCGGGGCGCCACGTACTCGAGACCGGCCGCCGCCTCTTCCGACTCGGCCAGCGCCCGCCCGGCGAGCTCCCGGCGGTCGACTTTGCCGTTGGCGTTCAAGGGCAGCTCGGCGATCTCCGTGATCCGGCCCGGAACCATGTAGGCCGGCAGCTCGGCCCGCGCCCGACTCTCAAGCTCGTCCAGGGGAACTTCGACCACCCCGGGCGCCGGGGTGACGAAGGCGAACAGCCGGCCATCGGCCACCAGGGCCGCCGCCGTGCCCACCGCCGGGTGGGCCGCCAGGACGGCCTCGATCTCCCCCAGCTCGATCCGGAAGCCGCGCAGCTTGACCTGGCCGTCCAGGCGCCCCAGGAACTCGAGGGTGCCGGCCGGCCGCCAGCGCACCTGGTCGCCGGTGCGGTAGAGCCGCTCGCCGGGCGACTCGGCCCAGGGGTTCGGGACGAACCGCTCGGCGGTCAGGCCCGGCCGACCCAGGTAGCCCCGGGCCAGGCCCAGCCCGGCCGCGAACAGCTCGCCGGGCACGCCCACGGGGAGCGGCCGGAAGTGCTCGTCGAGCACCAGCGCCCGGGTGTTCGAGATCGGTCGGCCGATCGGCACCGGCCGGGCCACGTCCGCGAGCGAGCCCATGCGGTGGCAGGCCGTGAAGGTGGTGTTCTCGGTCGGGCCGTAGCCGTTGATCAGCACCCCGCCGGGCGCGAGCCCAGCCACCACCCGCTCCACCGCCGCCGGCGCCAGCACGTCGCCGCCCGCCAGCACCTGGCGCACCCGCGACAAGGCCCCGCCTTCCGACTCGGCCATCTGGTGAAACAGCCCGGCGGTCAGCCACAACACCGAGACCTCGAAGCGATCCACCGCACCCGCGATCTCCCCCAGGCTCAGCGTTCCCGCCCCGGGCAGGGCCAGGGTGCCGCCGTTCAGGAGCGCGCCCCAGATCTCCAAGGTCGCCGCATCGAACGCCGTGGGAGCGAGCTGCAAAAACACCTCTCCCGGCCCCAGTCCCGCGAAGTTCGCGCCCTTGACCAGCCGCACCACCGCCCGGTGCGGCACCGCCACGCCCTTGGGCCGCCCGGTGGACCCCGAGGTGTACATGACGTAGGCGAGGCGGTCGGGGTCGGTCGCGTGAGGGGTTCGGCCGGCACGGGTTCGGCCGGCACGGAGGCCGGCCGCGACACGGGAAGGTCGTGAAATGCGACCGGTCCCGCCACGAGAAAGACCCGCGTCGCGGCCGGCCTCCGTGCCGGCCGACTCTTCGATGCCTCCGAGCGCGCCACTCCCCGCTTCCACCAGCACCGTCTCCGGACGGTCCGCCGGCAGCTTGTCGAGCAGCGACGCGTGGGCCAGGAGCACCCGGGCGCCGGAGTCCGCCAGCATGAAGCGGAGCCGCTCCTCGGGGTAGGCCGCGTCCAGGGGCACGAAGAAGCCGCCCGCCTTGAGCACTCCGAGGGTGGCCACCACCATCTCGACCGAGCGCTCGAGGGCCAGGGCCACCGCCACCTCCGGCCCCACGCCGCGGGCGGCCAGCTCGCGGGCCACGGCCTCGGAGCGGCGGTCGAGCTCGGCATAGCTGAGCGTCCCGGTGGCGTCGACCAGGGCCGGAGCGTCGGGGTTGAGGCGCACCTGCTCGGCGAACATCTCGGGAATCGTCCGCCGGGGAATCGCCACGGCGGTGTCGTTCCAGCCGCTAACCACCTGATTCCATTCGCTTTCCGAGAACCAGGGCAAGTCCCCGAGGGGGGCGTCGGGCCGCGCCAGGGCCGCGTGCAGGAAGACGCCGAAGCGCTCCACCATCCGCTCGGCGGTGGCCTCGTCGAACAGATCTCGGTCGAACTCGAGGGAACCCACGAGCCCCTCGTCGGTCTCGCGCAGGCCGAGCAGCAGGTCGAACTTGGCCGTCGTCGAGCCGGGAACCAGCGTCTCCACCTCGACCCCCGGAAACGCCGGCAGGAGCGGGGTGTTCTGGAGCGCGAAAACCACCTGAAGGATCGGCGGGTGGGCGGCGGCGCGGTCCGGTGCCAGCTCCTCCACCAGTCGCTCGAAGGGCAGATCCTGGTGCGCGAAGACCTGGAGCGCCGTGGCGCGGGTCTGGCCGAGCAAGGCATGGAAGCTCGCCGCCTGGCCGAGCCGGCCACGCAGGGCCACCGTGTTCACGAAGAAGCCCACCAGGGGCTCCACCTCGGGGCGCAGGCGGCCGGCGTAGGGCGAGCCCACCACCACGTCGTCCTGGCGCGCGTGACGACCGAGGAGGAACTGCCAGGCGGCCAGCAGCACCATGAAGGGCGTGCCGCCGGCGTCCCGGGCGAGCCGCCGGACGGCCGCGAGGGTGGCGGCGTCGAAGATCACCGGGACATCGCCGCCGGCGCCGCTCGGGCGCGGCGGGCGCGGCCGGTCGGCCGGCAAGGTCAGGAGCGGGGGCGCTCCCGCGAGCTCCGCGCGCCAGAACGCCAGTCGCTCGGCGAGGTTCTCGCCGACTTCGTCGCGCTGCCAACGGGCGAACTCCGCGTAGCGCATCGGCAACGCCGGCAGCTGGGGCTCGCGACCCTCCCGGCGCGCCCGGTACAGCTCCGCGAGGTCCGACAGGAAGAGCGCCAGGGACCAGCCGTCGGAGGCGATGTGGTGCTGAGTGACCAGCAGGTCGTGCTCCTCCGGCCCGAGCACCAGGAGCGTCGCCCGGATCAGCGGGCCGTGCGCGAGATCGAAGGGCCGGGCGGCCTCCTCGCGGGCCCACCGCGCGGCCTCGCCGTGGCGCTCCGCGGCCGGCAGCGCGCTCAGATCCGCGATCCCCAGAAGCGCCTCCGGGGTCTCCTCGATCCACTGCTCCGGCCCGGCCGGCCCTTCGACGAAGCGCGTGCGCAGCGTCTCGTGGCGGCGCACCACGTCGACCAGGGCCGCCGCGAGCGCCGGCACGTCGAGCGGGCCCGAGAGCCGCAGCCCGCCGGGCACGTTGTACTGGCTGCCGCCCGGGGCCAGCCGGTCCAGGAACCACAGCCGCTCCTGACCGAACGACAACGGGAACGGCCCGGGGCCGGCCGCCGCGGCATCCCGCGCGGGCTCCGCCCGTTGCCGGCGCTGGGCGATCCGCCGGGCCAGCTCCGCCCGCGACAACCGCCCCGGGCTCGTGCCGGGGGCCAGCTCCGGCGCCAGCCGCGCGGCCAGGGCTGCCACCGTGGGCGTCTCGAACAGCACCTTCAGCGGCAGCTCCACGCCGCTCGCTGCGCGCAACCGCGAGAGCAGCTGCGTGGCCTTGAGCGAGTGGCCCCCGAGGGCGAAGAAATCGTCGTGGATCGACACCCGGGGCACCCCGAGCACCTCGGAGAACACCCCGGCCACCAGCACCTCGGCGGGCGTCCCCGGGGCCACCCGCTCCGCGGCCGGCGCCGCACCGACCTCGCGTGCCGCGAGAGCGCGGCGGTCGATCTTGCCGGTGGCGGAGAGCGGCATCGAGTCGACCCGCTCGAAGGCGCCCGGCACCAGGTGGCCGGGCACGCGCTCGCGCAACCAGGCGCGAATTCTCGCCGCATCCACCTCGGCCCCGGGCCGCGGCACCACGAAGCCGACCAGCCGCTTGTCGCCGGGGGTCGGCTCGAGGACCACCACCGCCACCTGGGCAACGTCCGGGTGGTGGCGCAACACGGTCTCGATCTCCCCGGGCTCGATCCGATGACCACGGATTTTGACCTGGCCATCCGCCCGGCCCACGAACTCGAGATCGCCCGCGGGACCGAACCGCGCCAGGTCGCCCGAGCGATACAGGCGGGCGCCGGGGCGAGCCGAGAATGGATCGGGCACGAAGGCCGCGGCGGTTTGGGCCGGCTGTCCCAGGTAGCCGAGCGCGAGGCCCTCGCCCCCCGTCACCAGCTCGCCCACCGAACCCACCGCCACCGGCTGGAGCCAGGGGTCGACCAGATGGGTCGTCGTGGTGGCGATGGGTCGCCCGATCGGCACGCGCTCGGCCATGGCCGCGGGTGAGCAGCCGGCGAGCGCCGCCGCGGTCGTCATCACGCCGTTCTCGGTGGGGCCGTAGACGTTGGCGAGCCGCGGCGGGCCGCCGGCCGCGAGCAGCAGCGCCACCGACGCCGGGTCCGCCGCCTCGCCGCCGAACATCACCTCTCGCCGGCCCGCGAGGGCCTCCGGGCGCTGCTGGGCGAGCTGATTGAACAGGGCGCTCGTGATCAGGAGCACCGAGATCTCCCGCGCCTCCAGCTCGTCGGCCAGCCGGTCCACGTCGAGCAGGACTTCGCGCGCGATGCCGACCAGACAGGCGCCGTTCAGGAACGCCGCGAAGAACTCGAAGTAGGTGGCGTCGAAGGCCGGGCTGGCTACCTGGGCGACCCGATCGGTGAGCCCGATCGCGGCCAGGTCGGAGTCGAGCGCGATGCGGACCACCGCCCGGTGGGGCACCACCACCCCTTTCGGCGTGCCGGTGGAGCCCGAGGTGTAGAGCACGGCGCAGGGGTCGTCGGGGCGAAGCCCGGCGGCCAGCGAGGCCAGGTCCGCGGACCCGCCCAGGGCCTCGAGATCGAGCTCGGCGAGGTCGAGGGTGACCAGCTCCGGCCGCACCGCCCGCAACCCGTCGAGAAGTGGCGACGGACCGTGGTGCAGCAGCAGCTCGGCGGCCGTGTCGCCGACCTGGAACGCCAGCCGCGGCACCGGATGGGCCGAGTCCAGGGGGACGGCCGTACCGCCCGCCGCCAGCACGCCCAGGGTGGCCACCGCCAGCTCGGGCGAGGCGCCCAGGAGGAGCGCCACGCAACAACCGCCGAGACCCGCGGTCGATCGCCTCTCGTCGTCGAGCGCCTCGGCGGGCGCCCGGACCCCGCGCCGCCGCAGCTCCCCGGCCAACCCGGCGGCGCGCCGGCCGAGCTCGCCGTAGCGGAGCGCCGTGCCTGGATATTCGAGGGCAGACGCCTCGGGACGGGCCGCGATCTGGCGCGCCACGAGCCCCACAAGGGTGCCCCGCAGCGGCTCGGCGGGAACCTCGCCAGCCCAGTCGTGAAGCACCGCCCGCAGCTCCATCGGGGCGAGCAGGGGCAGAGCCGCCACGGCCCGCCCGGGCTCCGCCAGGGCGCTGGCCAGGAGGGTCTCGAAGGAGCGACCGAAACGCTCCACGGTGATCTTCTCGAACAGCTCCCGGCTGAACTCGAGGGACCCGAGGATCGCCTCGCCGTCATCCTCGAGCGACAACGTCAGATCGAATTTGGCGGTCTCCGTGGGCAGGGCGACGGGCTCCACCACCAGGTCCTCGAGCGCGACCCGCAGTCCCTGGGGCTGATAGCTGAAGGCCACCTCGTAGAGCGGTGTGCGGCTCGGATCTCGCCGGGTGACCAGCTCGTCCACCAGCCGCTCGAAGGGCACGTCCTGGTGGCTGGTGGCGCCCAGGGTCACCGTTCGAAAGCGCTCGAGCACGGTCTCGAAGGTGGCCGGTCCGGCCGGTGTTGACAGATCCAATCGCAAGGGCAAGGTGTTGACGAAGAAGCCGATCAAGCCCTCGAGCTCGACTCGGCCGCGGCCCGCGAGCGGCGTGCCGAGAACGACGTCGTCCTGCCCGGCGTAGCGGCCGAGCAATGTCGCGAAGGCGGCACCCGCCACCATGAAGCCGGTGGCGTGGCGCTCGCGGCCGTGGTCCCGAAGCCGGTGGGCAAGCTCCGTGGGCAAGCGCAGGGTGACGCTGCCGCCCGCGGTGCCGCGCACCGCCGGCCGCGGGTGGTCCGTGGGCAGCGACAGGGGCGGCGCGCCGGACAGCGCCTTCCGCCAGTAGGCGAGCTGGCGCTCGAGCTCGGCGCCGGCCAAGGTTTCCCGCTGCCAGACGGAGAAATCGGCGTAGCGCAGGGGCAGCGCCGGCAGCACCGGCGGTTGCCCGCCGCGCGCTGCCCGGTACTCGGCGGTGACTTCGCGCTGGAAGACTTCCAGGGACCAGCCGTCCGAAACGATGTGGTGCATGATCCCGAGGAGCACGCCGTCGTCGTCCGCGAGGCGCACCCAGGCGGTGCGGAGCACGGGACCCGTCGCGAGATCGAAGCCGCGCTGGGCCTCCTCGGCGAGCACCTCCGCGAGCGCGCGCGCGCGCCGTTCGGGAGCCAGGCCTCCGAGGTCGATCACCGGCAGTGGCTGGGGCGCCGCGGGCAGCAACCGCTGGACGGGCTGGTCGTCCTCGACCTGGAACACCGTGCGCAGGGCCGCCTGGCGGGCCACCACGGCGGACAGCGCGCACGCGAGGGCGGACAGATCCGTGGGGCCGCGCATATGCAGGGCGGTGGCCATGTTGTAAAGCGCCGTGCCGGGCTCGTAGCAATCCAGAAACCACAGCCGCTGCTGGGCGAAGGAGAGCGGGAAGGGTCCGTCGCCGGGCTGCCCCTCGAACGCCACCACCGGGCCGGCGGCGGAGTCCGAGCTCGCCTTGCGCCGACGAATCAGTTGTTCGAGCTGCTCGCGGGAAAGGCGAGAAGTCGGCGTCGCGGTATCGGTCATCTCGTTCCTGCAACTTCCGGGGCCGGCCCGAAGCTCACAAAAGGGTCCATCGCGCGAGCTTCAGCCCGGAGTCTCCGCCGCCGTGGACCCCGTGGGGTCGGGCGCGGCCCCGCGCGCCCCACGGCGAGCGCGTACGGGTCCCGAGCATTCACGACGGGAGGAGCGGGCCAGGGGCCGAACGGAGGGCCACCCCCGCCGGGCTTGGGCCGGCGGACAGCTCACACCTATAGTGCGGGTCGGTTCGAAAAAGGGACGGAAATCGTGGCGCTTGCGCCCGCCGTTCCGGGGCGCAAGCGAAGGCCTCGACTCAGTACTGCAGGAGGGATTCGACGCGGTGGCCGGCGAGCCGCTCGCGGCCGTTCAGGAAGCCCAGCTCGATGATGAACCCGAGCCCCGCCACCACCCCGCCCACGGACTCCACCAGCCGTGCCGTGGCGTGGGCCGTGCCGCCGGTGGCGATCACGTCGTCGACGACCAGCACCCGCTCCCCGGGGGCCACGCCGTCGCGGTGCATCTCGAGCCGATCCTGGCCGTACTCGAGGTCGTAGCTCTCCCCGACCACCGTCGAGGGCAGCTTGCCCGGCTTGCGGACCGGCACGAAGCCGGCGTTCAGGCTGTAGGCCAGGCTGGGACCGAACAGGAACCCGCGCGACTCGATGCCCACGATCTTGTCGACCCGCTCGCCCGCGAACAGCCAGGCGAAGCGGTCGATCGTCATGCGCAGGCCCCGGGGGTTCTGGAGCAGGGTGGTGATGTCGAAGAAGTTGATCCCCGGCTTCGGGAAATCGGGGACGGTGCGGATCATTTCCTTGAGGTCGTTCATGGATGGTTCCTTGGTTTCCACCACGGCCGGCACAGGTCCGGCCGCTACCCTGTTCGATTGATTCCCGCACGATCGCGAGGGATTGAAATCCCTCGCTACAACGATCGTCCCTGTCGGGACGACACCGCCACCCCTCCCCGGCTCCTTCTCTTCGTCCCCGCTCAGGGGACGTCTTCGCTAGCGAGGGACTTCAATCCCTCGCGGTTCCCCAACACGGACCTCCCGTGTCGCGGCCGGCCTCCGTGCCGGCCGAACTTCGATGTCTCACCCCGGTCGCTCCCAGCCGTGCTTGCCCACCAGCGGTACGAAGGCCACCGGCTCCCCCACCTCGCGGCGCACCCCGCGGGGGGTCTTGCGGTAGAGCACCAGCCGCTGGGACTCGCGATCGCCCTCGGGGATCAGCAAGCGGCCCTTCTCGGCCAGCTGGTCGAGGAGCGGCTCGGGTACCCGCGGCGCGCCGGCGGTGACCAGGATGCGGTCGAAGGGCGCCGCCTGGAGCCAGCCCAGGGTACCGTCGAAGGCTTCGATCTTGACGTTCTTGAAGCCCAGCTCCTTCAACCGGGCGATCGCCAAGGTCGCCAGCTCGGGGACTCGCTCCAGGCTGTAGACCCAGCGCGCCAGCCGGGCCAGGATGGCCGTCTGGTAACCCGTGCCGGTGCCGATCTCGAGCACCTTGTGCCCCGCCTCGGGCGCCAGGATCTCGGTCATCCGGGCCACCACGTAAGGCTGGGAGATGGTCTGGCCGCCCTCGATGGGCAGCGCCCGGTCGCCGTAGGCCGCGGCCTGGTACTGCTCGCGCACGAAGAGATGACGGGGAATGTCGCGCAGCGCCTGGAGCAGCCGCGGATCGCTCACGCCGCGCGCCTCGATGTGCTCGCGCACCATTTTCTCGCGGGCCTGGGCGAGGCGGCGTTCGATCGGGTCTGCGGCGCGGGTCATGGGGCTCGGGCGGTGCATTCGGATCCGGGTCAGACCGTCGCCGCGGGAACGAGCCCGGTGAGCCGATCGCGCAGGCCGCCGAACCCCTCGGGGCCACTTTCGAGGCTCCGGTAGTCGGTCAGGTCGAGATGGAGAGGCGTCACCGAAACGTGGCCGCGGGTGAGGGCATGGTAGTCCGTCCCCTCGTCGCTCTGCCACACCGGCGTGCCGGCGATCCAGTAGTAGGTCCGTCCCCGCGGGTCGACCTTCTCGATCACCGACTGCTGGTACTGGCGGCGGCCGAGGCGGGTGAACTCGACGCCGCGGATCTCGCCGAGGGGCAGGTTCACGTTGAGCAGCAGATCCAGGGGCACCGGCCCGTCGGCCAGCACCGTGGCCACCAGCTGACGGGCGAAGCGGGCGCCGGGGGCGAAGGAGAAATGCTCGCCGATCTCTTGACTGAAGGCGATCGAGGGAATGCCGAGGAGCGTGCCCTCGAAGGTCGCCGACACGGTGCCCGAATAAGTCACGTCGTCGCCGAGATTGGTGCCGAAGTTGATCCCGGAGACGACCAGCGTGGGCGGCCGGTCCTTCAACAGCGACAGGACGGCGAGGTTGACGCAGTCCGTCGGCGTGCCGTCCACCGAGTACCAGTCGTCGTCGAGCTTGTGGAGCCGCAGGGGGCGGTTCAAGGTCAGGGCGTGGCCGGTGGCGCTCTGCTCGCGGTCGGGCGCCACCACCACCACCTCGCCGAGCTGCGCGAGCTCCGCGGCGAGGAGCTTGATGCCTTCTGAAAAGACGCCGTCGTCGTTGGTGACGAGAAATCGGGGTGGGGTCATCACGGCGCAGGATAGTACCGGCCGATGAGGGGCGCCAGGGCTTGAAGGGTCTCGGCGGGCACCAGCTCCCGCGGGGTCACCAGGGCGCCCGCGAGGGCGTTGGCGCAGGGGTCGTCCGCCGCGCGCGGGCCGAGCCGGCCCACCAGGTCCGCCACCACCCGCTGGGCGGTGGCCACGTTCTGGTGCAGCACGGCGAGGATGTCCGCCGTGTGGGCGTCCTTTTCCTCTTCGTGCCAGCAGTCGTAGTCCGTGACCATGGCGAGGGTCAGGTAGGAGATCTCGGCCTCCCGCGCCAGTCGGGCCTCCTGCAGGTTGGTCATGCCGATCACGTCGACGCCCCACTGACGGTAGATCCGGGACTCCGCCCGGGTCGAGAACTGGGGGCCTTCCATGCACAGGTAGGTGCCGCCGCGATGCACCGTAGCCCCCGCCGCCCGGCACGCTTCGACCGCCGGGTCGATCATGTCGAGAGCCACCGGGTCCGCCAGCGACACGTGGGCCACGAGGCCGTTACCGAAAAAGGTGTCGACCCGGTGCCGCGTGCGGTCGAAGAACTGGTCCGGCACCACGATATCCGTGGGCGCGTACTCCTTCTTCATCGACCCCACCGCTGACACCGAGATCAGCCGCTCCACGCCCAAACTCTTGAAGCCCCACACGTTGGCCCGGAAGTTGAGCTCCGTCGGCAGCAGCCGGTGCCCCCGCCCATGGCGCGCCAGGAACGCCACCCGTTTGCCCGCCAGCCGGCCGATCACGAACGCGTCCGAGGGCTCCCCGAAGGGCGTCGTGATCCGCCGCTCCTCGACGACCTCCATCTCCGCCATCTGGTAAAGGCCGCTACCGCCGACGACACCGATTTCGATCTGCCCTGACGTCTCGCCCATGAGGTTCCTTCGGGAGGGGGTGGTTCGAACGGGGAGTATATCGAGGTCGGCCCGCCCCCCGCGGGAGGGCGACCCATGCGTCGCCTCAACTCCCGTTGCCGACCACCACCTCCACCCGGCCCTGGCGGCTGGTGGAGAAGGTCGTGTTGCCACAGGTGTCGGTGGCCTTGAGGGTGATCTCGACCGGGCCGTTCTTGCTGCGCCGGGTGTTCCAATCGAACCCGTAGGGGCCGGGGGCGAGAATCCGGGCGACAAATTTTCCGCCGGCGTAGAGCTCGACGCTCCGGAGAGCCCGGTCGTCGCTGGCCTGGGCTTCGAGGCGCAGGGTGCCGGCGGCGGTGGTCGGGACGGGGCCGCGAAAGGCCACCCGCGGCGGAGTCGAGTCCAGGCAAGTGGGTCGGTGGGTGGCGAGCCCGGTCAGGCGGAGCTCGCCGAGCTCGAGGGTCAGCTCCACCGGATAGACGCCGGGTCGGTCGAACGTGTGCTCGACCGGCCGGCAGTCGCGCGGGTCGAAGCGGCCCTTGCGGCCGGGGCGGGGAGCCACGGCGCCGTCGCCGAAACTCCAGCGGCAGCGCCAGGGGCCAGGGTCGTCGAAGACGTCCTGCTCGAACCGGCAGTCGAGCTCGTCGCAGTCGACCCGCATCCCGACCGGGGCCACACCGCCCTCGCGGGCCGGAAAGGGCAACCGGGCGAGGTAGTCCGATACCGCGGGCTTCGGCGACAGGTCGACCCGGAACAGCCCGGAAGTCTCCTCGGGCGAGTCGATCAGCTTGTAGATAAATCCATGGGTGACCGCGAAGCGGCCCACGTTGGCGCAGGCCGGAAAGTCCGCACCCCCGGTCATGAGCGCCAGGGCACCCGCGAGGTGAGCCCGCTGGTTCGACTCCCCCACCGCCGTCGAGCGCCAGCCGAACTCGGTCACCCAGATCGGCTTCGCGGCCAAGGACGGCGCCAGTTCTTCGAGCGGATAGAGATTGTTGCCGAGCAGCCGCACCAGCCACGGGCCCGGGCCATCGTCGCCCTGGATGTTCTGGTGGACCGAAAGAGCGTCGAGCAGCTCCGCCGCTCCCGATCCCTCGAGCTGGCGGAGCAGCGCGCGCTTGCGGTCCGAGATGCCGGAGGCGAGGGCCGGGCCAACGACCTTGGTGCCCGGTGCTCGCGTCCGGATGGCCTCGGCGGCGGCGCGCAGGTAGTCGACGTAGTGCGGCACCTGCTCGAGGTCCCGATTCCACCCGATGCCGTCTCCCTCGTCGCGGAAGTCCGGCTCGTTCCAGATCTCGTAGGCCGCGATGCGACCGCGATATCGCTCGGCGGTGCGGGTGACGAACTCGCTCCAGCGGGACACGTCCGCGGGCGGGGTGGTGCCGTTCCGGCCGCCGCCGAGCCACTCCGGGGCGTGGGCGAGGAGCGCGAGGATTTCGAGGTCCCGGTCCCGCGCCTGGCGTACTTGCCGGTCGATGGCCGCGAAGCGCCACACGCCGGGCGCCGGATTGACCTCGCTCCAGCGCAGGTTGATGCGGATCCAGCCGGTCTTGGCGGCGCGGACGAGGTCGAGGTCGGGCTCGCCCTGAACATTGATGCCGATCGTCACCGGTCGCACGCCACAGGGCCCGGGCTGGGCCGACGCCACGACCGGCGCGAGGAGAAAGGAAAGCACCAGGCCGACGCGGTGGAGCTTCACGGCTGGGCCTCCCGTCCGAAACTCCACGAGACCGTGGCCCGCGCCTGCCGGCCCCAGACGTCGCCGCCGAAGGTCTCGGCGTGGCGCTCGTCGAGCGCATTGTCGACGTTGAGAGCCAGCTCGAGCCCGTCTCGCGGCCGGAAGCGTCCGCCGAGGTCGACCGTGGTGGCCTCCCGCACCGGACCGGAGAAGCCCCCCGACGCCCACTCGAATTCGTCGCGCCAGCGGCCGACCACCTCGGCCCCGCCGCGCGCGCCGCGCCAGCCGAACAGGACTCGCGCCCGCTTCTCCGGGGCGTTCAGGACGATCGGTCCACCCGGGCGCTCGGCCTCCGGACGAAGCTCCAGCACACCGACTTCGAGCGCACCGTGGAAGCCCCGCGCGAGGGTCAGCCCCACCCGCAGGTCGGCACCCCGGGTCTCGGCCCGGCCGCCGTTGTCGAGCGAAAGCGCCAGGAGGGGGCGGCCCGAGGCATCTTGGGTCAGGGCACGGAACAAGATCGCGGGCAGAAACTGCTCGAGGGTCGCCAGAAAGCGCCGGGCGACCTCCGGCGGCACCGTGGCCGGCACCGCGTAGGCGGGCCGGGCCGGGCCGGTGCCGAGCAGAAAGTCGCCCACGAAATCTCGGTGCCGCTCCTCGAAGGCGTGGATCGACAGGTCCACGGGGCCCGTTCGCCCGCGATAGGCGAGCTCGAGGCCGCTCACCCGCTCGGGCCGAAGCGCGGGGTCGCCGAAGGCCACCGTGGGTACCGCGTCGAAGCCGAGAGTCAGTCCAAAGGCCCGTTCGAAGATTCCCAGGTCCACCGGCGGGCCGAGCGCCCATCGAATGTGGCGCTCGGCGAGGGTCGGCTCGACGAGGCCTTCGCCCCAGCTCGCCTCGAGCCGATGATCGGCATGGGGCGCCCAGGCGACCCGGAGGCGGCCGGTGAGGACATCCTCGGGCAAGCCGTCACTCGAGCTCCAACGCCCCGCGAAGCCGAGGGCGACCCGGCGGGCGAGGTCGACCTCGCCCGCGACCACGGTCCCCACGCGGTCGACCGTCGCGTCTCCGTCGAGGATCGGCGCCGGGCCGCCGGCCGTGGCCTCGTCGCGCCCCAACTCGGCGCCCAAGGTCAGTCGAACCCGCCCGCGCGCCCACCGAAGGCGGCCATCGAGGGCCGTACGACGTTCGTCGAGGGGTGCCGGCGCGCCGGTGCCGAGGAGCACCAGATCCACGGCATCGTGGCCGGTGTGGGCGAGACCGAGGTCCCAGCGCGGCGTGGCCAGCTCGGCGCGCAGCCAGCGGTCGTCCGCCCGCCGCTCCTCGGCGCGTCCGAAGGGCGTCGTCCGCACCGCACCCCGCCCTCGTCCGAAACCCCCGGCGACGACGACCGAGGGGGCCGCCGCTGCCTCTGCCCATTCGAGTCGGAAGCCACCGAAGAGCCGGTCTTCCTGGTCCCGAGCCAGTGCCACCGCTTCGAGGGGTTGGCCCGGCTGGGGGGTGGCCGAGGTCCGCGAAGCGCGAAATCCCCCGTCCCGTTCGGCCTCCACCCAACCCGCCACCGTCGCACGGGCCAGCACGCCCGTGGCCTTCAAGCCGAGGCGACCGGCATCGCGCTCGCCACCGCCCAGGACCACGGACGAGGCGGACTGGCCTCGGCTCGAGCGGGTCACGAGGTCGAGCCGGCCCGCTGCCGTCGCGCGGACCCCGGCGCCCGCGCCCGGACCGGCCTCGAGCGTCGGCCGTGAGACCTCCTCGACGGGCACGCCGGGCGCGGCGGGATCGAGCCCACCGAACACGGGCAGCGTCAGCTCGCGGCCATCCAAGGCCACGGCGAGGCGCCGGGTGCCGCTCTCGGTCAAGCCGCGCGGGGCCAGCTCGAGGTCCCGCGGTCCGCTGGCCAGGACGAGCAGACCGGGTGGCGCGCGCAGCCGGGCGACCCAGCCGCCCTCGGCGGCGTCAGGAATCGGAGAGGTGGCGACGAGCCACAGGAGGAGGGTCGCGGCGGAGGTCATGGCGCATGCTCCGGACCCATAGGCCGACAAGGGTACACCGATCCGGCCGCGCCGGACCGGGTCAGCCCACCCTAGCGTCCTGGAGCCTCTCCGCTTCTTCCGCCGAAGCGACGTCACTGTGGCAAACGGCCTTTTCCCCCGGGCGGTCGGCTCCCACGGCACGTTGGGTCTTGCTGGCCAGGCGGTGGACTTCGTCCGGGGACAGCACGCCCCGCTTCTCGAGGATCTCACGCTGGGCAGGGGTCAGGGCCGCGGAGACCGAGGGCCGCTCCCAGGCGTACTCGGAAGCCTTGCCGGAGGTGAACTCGACGATCTCCTTCGAGATCCGCACGCTGCACCAGTCGTGGCCGCACATGGCGCAGAAGTCGGTGTCGACGTCCAGGTCCTCGTCGTGGAACGCGCGGGCGGTGTCGGAGTCGAAGGCCAGGTCGAAGTGCTTCTGCCAGTTGAGGGCGGCTCGGGCCTTCGTCAGCTCGTCGTCCCAGTCCCGCGAGGCCGGAATTCCGAGCGCCACGTCCGCCGCGTGGGCGGCGATCTTGTAGGCGATGCAGCCCTGCTTGACGTCCTCCCGCTTCGGCAATCCCAGGTGTTCCTTGGGCGTGACGTAGCACAGCATGGACGCCCCGTGGAACGCCGCCGAGGTGGCGCCGATGGCGCTCGTGATGTGGTCGTAGCCGGGAAAGACGTCGGTGACGAGGGGGCCGAGGACGTAGAACGGCGCGCCGTGGCACAGGCGCCGCTCGAGCTTCATGTTGTACTCGATTTGATCGAGGGGCACGTGCCCCGGTCCCTCGATCATCACCTGGACGCCCTTCGCCCAGGCCCGCTCGGTCAGCTCGCCCAAGCTCTCGAGCTCGGCCAGCTGCGCCCCGTCGGTGGCGTCCGCGAGGCCCCCGGGGCGCAAGCCATCGCCCAAAGAGATCGACACGTCGTACTCGCGCAGAATGTCGCAGATGTCCTCGAACAACGTGTACATCGGGTTCTGGCGCCCATGGTGAAGCATCCATTTGGCGAGAATGGAGCCGCCCCGGGAGACGATGCCGATGAGCCGTTTCTCGACCAACGGCAGGTGCTCGCGCAACACTCCCGCGTGGAGGGTGAAGTAGTCGACCCCCTGCTGGGCCTGATGCTCGATCGTCTCGAGGATCAGCCGTTCCGAGAGATCCTGAATCCGGCGGCCGAGGATCATGGAGTAGATCGGCACCGTGCCGATCGGCACCGGCGACGCTTGAACGATGGCCGAGCGACAGGCGTCGAGGTCGCCGCCGGTCGACAGGTCCATCACCGTGTCCGCTCCCCAGCGGACCGCCCAACGCATCTTCTCCACTTCTTCTTCGGTGCCCGAGGACACCGGCGAAGCACCGAGATTGGCGTTGATCTTGGTCCTCGAAGCACGTCCGATGGCCATCGGATCGAGCCCGAAGCCGAGGTGAACCCGATTGGCGGGAACGATCATGCGGCCCGCGGCCACCTCGTCACGAACCTCGTCGGCGGTCAAGTGGTCTTCGCGCTCCGCCACCCGGCGCATCTCCGGCGTAACCTCGCCGAGCCGGGCTCGCTCGAGCTGGGTCACCGCCCGTTCCGCGGTTCGCGGGGACGGATCGAAGTCCCAGGCCGTGAACGGCGAAGGCGCCGGCATCCCCGGCGTGTCCGGCGACGAAAAGGCGCGCGCCCCACCCACCTCGGGAGCCCGAGCGAAGCTCCCCGGCGACGTGCCCTGGCCGCTGGACGAGGGATTCGGCGCCCCGTGCAACGGCAGCGGGCCCATTTCGAGACGATTGGACTTGGACATGGGGGACCTCCAGAGAACGAGGTCGCCCGGCAGGCAGGTTGCGGATTGCGCTTCCCTACGCCGGTACGAGCCGGATCAGGTTCCACGGGTGCTTCTCAGCGGCTGAACGGCCGCGCCCCGAGCGTGAGAGGGAGTGTAGCAGGGAGGAGTCCGGCACTGCCGAGACCTTCCCGCCGCCGACCTGTCGGGTAGATTTCAGTTCTCTGCAAGCCCAGTTCAGGCTTCACTCCGGCGCGGTAGACTCACCTCCTCATGAACCTCCAGGACGATCGAGCTCTCCCCGGCGCCGATCTCGTGGCGCAAGGTTCAGCAGACCTGGAGGCCGGGTGCGAAACGCAAGAGGCCCTTCTCGTGGCGATCGGAGAGCCGAAGCTGCGCTCGTTAGGGCTCGACCTTCTTGGAATGGCGGCGGCGACCCTCTCCAACGATAGGCTCCACGCCCATGGCAATCACTGACTTGTCTGCATTCGAAGACTTGCTCGTTGCTTACGAGAGGGTCAGCGCTGATTCTGGCGGTGAGAACGCCGCGTACGTCTCGCGCGAGACGGGCCGCACCTACTGGCTTTCCGACGAAGCCGAATCCGACGAGCCTCTGCCTGACGACCTGGAAGACGAAACTCGGTACATTGCCGTTCCCAACAAGCACGACCTCAACCTCGGCAAGGCCCTGGCTCTCCGCTTCGTCCACGACGAGTTGCCCTCGCGGTACCGCGAGGCGGTGGAGTTCTTTCGGCACCGGGGTGCCTATCGCAGGTTCAAGGCCATGCTCGAAGGAGCGCGCAAGTTGGAGGAGTGGTACGCGTATCAGTCCGAGGCGGTCTCCCGTGCGCTTCGTGCGTGGGTCATCGACCATCAACTGCCCATCCCCTTGCCGACTCGGCCAGAGATCGACGCGGAGGTGCCATGACCGCCATCGAAGACCCTCCTCGAGGCCGGCGCGGACCTCGAGAACCATGGGGCCTGAGACCCACCTGGGTAGACATCTTGACATCAGTAGCCCGTGACATCACGATCACTCCATGCGCACCACCCTGACTCTCGAGCCTGACATCGCCTCGCGCATCGAACAGGAGGTCCGGCACAAGGGCCGTTCCCTGAAGGCTGTGGTCAACGATGCCCTCCGGCGTGGGCTGGGCATGACACCGCCCGAGCCCGTGGTGACGCCTTTTCGAGTCCAGCCCCATTCCTTCGGATTCCGCCCGGGGATCGATCTCGACAAGCTCAATCAATTGGTCGACGAGTTGGAGATCGAGGAAGCGAAGGGCCTGCGGTGATCCTGCCGGACGTCAATCTGCTGATTCACGCCTACAACCCAGAATCGCCCCTGCACCCGGCGGCTCGAACCTGGTGGGAAGAGTGTCTCAATGGGCCAAAGCCCGTCTTCCTGGCCTGGGTCGTCGCGCTGGGGTTCCTTCGCCTGACGACACATCGGCGCTTGAGCGACCGTCCGCTTTCGGCTCGCCGGGCCTGCGAAATCGTGGAGCTGTGGCTCGCACGGCCCCAAGTAGCGATCCTGAACCCCGGAGACCGCCATGCTCGCATTCTGTTCGAGCTGATCGGCCACCTCGGCACCGCCGGCAACTTGACGACCGACGCCCACCTTGCAGCCTTGGCGATCGAGCATCAGGTCGAGCTGCGGTCGACGGACGCGGACTTCGCTCGGTTTCCCGGCTTGCGTTGGCAAAACCCATTGAAGAAGACTCCTCCCTTGCCCTGATCCGCGCCACTCTGCGCGGCGCGGCTCGGCTGCTCGTGTGAATCGGGGGAGACCCGCGTGAAGAAGACCGTCCTCGTCTACGGCATCCTCGGCGGCGTTCTCATCGCCGTCCTCAAGCTCATCGAGTACCGGTTCCTCGTCCTCGAGCACTCGCTCGAGATCTACGGCGGCCTCGTGGCCCTGCTGTTCTCGGCGCTGGGGATCTGGCTCGGCCTGAAGCTCACGCGGACGCGGGAACGGGTGGTCGTGCGGGAAGTCGCCGTCCCGGTCGAGGTTCCCGCCATGGGGCCCTTCGTGCGCAACGAGGCACGGCGGGCGCAGCTCGGCATCACCCCGCGCGAGCTCGAGATCCTCGAGGCCCTGGCGGCCGGGCTCAGCAACCGCGAGATCTCCGCGCGGCTGTTCGTCAGCGAGAACACCGTCAAGACCCACGCCGCCCGGCTGTTCGAGAAGCTCTCGGCACGACGGCGGACCCAGGCGGTGCAGCGGGCGAAAGAGGCGGGACTCCTCCCCTGAAAGGGTGATCTTCGCCTTTCCCGGGCAAGATCACCCGTTCGGGTGACGCGGAATGGGGCGCCGAGCGGGCAGGCTCCGGGCCGGTCCCCAACGCCCCCCACGGAGGTCTCAAATCATGAAGAGAATCGTGCTCACCTTCGGCTTGATCGCCGGCGCCATCCTGTCGGCCATGATGCTCCTCACGGTACCGTTTCAGGACTCGATCGGGTTCGAGCGGGGCGCCGTCATCGGCTACACCACGATGGTGCTCGCTTTCCTGCTCGTATTCTTCGGCGTACGCTCCTATCGGGACCAGGTCGCCGGCGGCACCGTGCGCTTCGGCCGCGCCCTCGTGGTGGGCGCCCTGATCTCCCTGGTGGCCTCGGCTTGCTACGTCGTTACGTGGGAAGTGATCTACTTCAATCTGGCGCCGGACTTCTTGACCCAGTATCAAGAGCACGTGATCTCCAAGGCGCGGGCGAAGGGCGAGAGCGCGGAGACGATCGCTCGCACCCAGGCGGACATGGAGAAATTTGCCCAGATGTACCAAAACCCCGCGATCAATGCCGCGATCACTTTTCTCGAGCCCCTGCCGGTGGCCTTGGTCGTGACCTTCGTTTCGGCCGGGGTGCTCAGCCGGCGGAAAGATCGAGCGCAGGTCAACGGGGCGTCGGTCGGTTCGGTCGAATGAAAGGAGCCGCCATGGGAGCTCGCAAACCGCGGGTGTCGCCTCGGATTCTCGGTTGGGCTGGAGTGGCATTTCTCGGGATTTCCGGCGTCCTGCACGCGGGCGATCCGGTTCCGGATGTCGACGTGACCGTCGAGCAGAACCCCGGAGCCAGCCTCTCGATCGAAGTGCGCCCCGCCGGCTACGACGGCGAGCCCATTCCCGACGTGGACGTGATCCTCGAGCAGATCCCTCTGCTCGGCGGAGTGACGCTTTCCGGCGACAAGGCCCTGGCCGACCTCACCCTGGACCAGCTCCCGCCCGGCTGGGGCCTGCGGCGCCAGGGCCGCAAACTGCTGCTCGAGGGGCCGCCCCTGGCGCCGCCGGTGCGCTTCCGGCTGACCCTGGGCCAGGCACGCCCGAAGTCGATCGACCTCGAGCTGATCGCGAACGGCAAGCCGATCCTCACCCGCCGCGACCTGACCCCGCGCGAGGTGCCCCAGCGGGTCGTCGCCGGCACCTTGACGGGGACCGTGCGGCTTCCGAGCCGCGTTTCGCCGGGGGAAACGATCGCCCTGCGGGCGCTGCCCGGCGCGACGAACCTGCCCGCGGGCGGTCGCTGGGTGATCTCCGGCACGGTTTCGGACCCTTGGCCGGAGGACGATCTGCGCCACGCCCGCGCGGGTGTCAACAAAACGCGCAGCAACATCAAGGGCATCGCGCCCCCCAGCGGCCGACCGCTGACCCTCGAAGGCGGAACCTGCGATGACCTGGCCCCTCTGGCCGCGATGATCCAGATGAGTGACTTCGCAGGTCTCGACCAGCCCGCGCCGTGGACCGCGTGGCGCAGCCTCCTTCCGGAAACCAGCTCGGCACCGAGGCTCCTGTCGAGCGTCGGCAAGATGAAGCACGATACGAGCAAGCAGAGCATCGGGAACATCCGCTACGCCTTCGCGATCTCGATCAAGGAGCCGGGCGTCGAGGACCAACCCGTGGCACCCAAACGCCCGGCCGGCATGGCCGCGCGCGAAGAGCGTCAGCCCGGCAAGCCCGAGGCCTGGGACCTCACCGCCGGCGAGAACGCGATCCTCGGCTGGGTTTGGAGCGACCTGGCCACCCTGGCCCGCAGGCCGCCGGAACAAGTGAAGCTGATCGGGCTCGATGCCCGTCCCGTCGCCAACGGATGCCGTTTCGCGCCCCGCTCTCCCAACGCGCTCGAGATTCTCCACTGGGCGCGGCAGATGGCCCCGAGACCGGACAAGACCGGCCGGCCGGAGGGCAAGCCGCCCAAGGAGGCCCTCCACCTGGTGACCCTGCCCGACGACCTGCGGCCGGGCGACCGGCTTTCGGTCCGCTATCTCGACGAATGGGGCGACGCCTGGGTCGATGTTCCCGAGGTGACCGACGTCGAGGTGGTGCCCCCGCCGGCGGCGGACGACCGCCTCCCCACCCTCGAGCGCGCCTCCCCCTATGCCCAGGGCGGCGAGCCGGTCTGCGTCTGCGGCACCTTCGGCCCCGCGGACCTCGTGGCGCCCTTCGAGATCGGTAGCCGGCCCGCCCTCGCCGTCTCGGTGTCCAGGGGCATCGCCTGGCTCCAGAGCCCCGCGGAGGTCATCGGCCCGGTGGCGATTCGCGCCGAGGGCTTCCGCGGCGAGCCCGCCACCGAGCTCCTCCGCGTCCGCGCCGAGCTCGACCAAGCGAACCTCTTCTCGGGCCAAAGCACCCCCCTGCGCATCGTGATCGAGGGCACCGAGCGCAACCTCCCGATCACGCTGACCAACGGCACGCCCCAGATCATCGAGCTCGAGGGCGGCAACCACCAGACCACCGAGACCAGCGGCGGAAAGATCAACCAGATCACCCGCCAGGTCCGCGGGCTGGAACGCGGGGCGTTCCAACTCGGCTGGGAGCTACGCCCGGCGGCTTGCCCGTGTGGGTGAGGGCGGGGGAGGTTCTAGCGAGGCCAGCCTGGGGCGTCGCCCCAGGCTGGGAGTAGATCGGGCCTATGGCCCTCCAGAGGGAACGCCCGTGGTTTGGGTCCGAAGGGCCGAAGGCCCGACCAAGTCCCAGCCTGGGGCGGCGCCCCAGGTCCGATGGATGGCCCTCGAGCGACGGGGCCAGCCTGGGGCATCGCCCCAGGCTCTGGCTCGCGGTTCCTCTGCCTGGGGCACCGCCCCGGGTGTCAGCCCGTTCGACGGGAAGTCTCCCCCACCGCGGCCAGCTCGCCCGCCAGGGCCTCGGCCCGTGCGACGTAGGCCGGCACGCGCAGCTCGGTGAAGGCGCTCCGGGCTGCCCCGAGCTGGGCGGCCGCTTCCGAGGTGCCGGGGCCGGCGGCCCGGGCGGCCTCGAGCCGCGTGCGGGCGACCTCGAAGGGGGCTCCGATGGACTCGAAGCTGAGGATGGCGGCGGCTTGCCAGGCTTCGGCGGCGGGGCGGTCGCCGGCGGCTTGGGCGATGCGGCCGAGGACCCGCTGGGCGAGGCCGGAGCCGTAGCGGAAGCCGACCGCCTCGGTGGCGGCGAGGGCTTCTTTGGCCAGGCCCTCGGCCTCGGCGGCGCGGCCGGCGCGGAGGCGGGTGTCGGCCAAGAAGGCGGAGAACCAGCCGAGGAGCTGGGGCATGCCGGCCTGGCGGAAGGCCTCGACGGCCTCGGAGAGGGCCGCCTCGGCCTCGACCAGCTCCTCCCGTTCGAGGTGGGCGTAGCCCAGGAAGCCCAGGGCGGCGGCGCGGTTGAGCGGATCCTGCGCGCGCTCGGCGCCGGCCTGGCATTGGTCGATGCCGAGCTCGGTGCGGCCGAGGGAGGCGTGGAAATAGCCGGTCGACCAGGAGGGGTCGAGCCGCGGGTCCTGCAGGGCGCGCCACAGCGCATCCGCCCGGCGCATGTGCTCGAAGGCCTGGTCGAACTGGCCCAGCACGTAGTGGTGGAAGCCCGCCACGCCGTCCGCCTGGCCCTGCCACCATTGGTCCCCGGCCTGCTCGAGGAGGGTCGTGGCCTGACGGCCGTGCTCGATCCCCTCGCTGAAGCGACCGGACCAGAAGGCGTCCCGGCAGAGCACGTACCAGGCCCGGCCCTCGGTGGCCACGTCGCCGGCCCGGCGGGCTGCTGCGATGGCCTCGCGGGCGTTCGCCTCCGCCGCCGCCTGGTCCCCCAGGTAACTGTGGGTGTGCGCCAGCCAGAAATGGTAGCGGCCGGCGAGGGCGGGATCAGCGAGGCGCTCGACCCGTTCGGCCAGGTCGGCGAACAGCTCCAGGGTGGCCGGGAAGCGCGCCAGGGGCAAGAGCGACTCCGCCAGCAGCAGGCCGATCTCCACGGCGCAGCGGTCGGACTCACCCTTGGGCAGGCTGCGACAGTGACCGAGGGCTCGGCGCAGGGCCGCCTCGGCCTCGGCGTGGGCATAGCTCGCGGCCGAACGGCGGGCCGACGAGACCAGGTACGACACGGCCTTCTTGGGCTCGCCGGCCGCCGAAAAGTGGTGGGCCAGATTGTCGAAGGCCTCGTCCAGACGGCCTTCGAAAATCGTCTCGAAGGCCCGGCCGGCGGCCCCGTGGAGGGACTGGCGGCGGCCCTTCAAGAGCGTGCCGTAGACCGTCTCCTGGGTCAGCGCGTGCTTGAACAAGTACCGCGGTTCGTCCGCCGTGGGCTCCTCGTAGAGAAACTCCCAGCGCTTCAAGTCCGTGACCAGCGGCGTCAGCTCGTCCACGCTCGCCCACACCAGGCCGAGCAGGCGCAGGGTGAACTCGCGGCCCAGCACCGAACAGGTCTGGAGCAACCGCTTGTGGGCCTCGGGCAGGCGGTCGATGCGGGCCAGGAGCACGCCCTGAATGGTGTCCGGCACCCCCACATCCGGGTGCTCGAGGAACGAACGGGTCAGTTCCTCCAGGAAAAACGGGTTGCCCTCGGCCTTGCCGAGCACCTCGGCGAGCACCTTCGCGGGTAGCTCGGTGCGGGCCAGCACGGAGCGCATGACCGCCTCGCCCTCGGTGTCCGAGAGGCGGGCGAGGGGGATTTGGGTCGAATAGGACTTCTCGATCCACGGCGGCCGGTAGCCCGAGCGGTAGGTGGCCACGAGCAGCACCGGCGCCGCGAACAGCCCCTCCACCACCAGCGCCAGCAGCTCCTCCGAGGTGGGGTCGACCCAGTGCAGGTCCTCGAGCTCGAGGATCACGAGCTGGCGCCGCGAGAGATTCAGGATCACCTGGCGCACCAGGCGGAACGTGCGCGACTGGCGGGCCTGGGCGGAGAGCTCGGCGAGCGGTTCCGTGCCTTCCTCGACCCCGAGCAGCACCAGGAGGAACGGTAGCGCCTCCGCCACTTCCATTTCGGCGCCCTCGAGCCCGGCGCGCACCTTGGCGGTGACGGTCGGCGCGTCGTCGCCCTCGCCGATCTGCCAGGCGTTCCGGAGCAGGTAGACGATCGGCAGGTAGGGGATGCCGCTCGCGTAGGAGAGGCAACGGCCGGCCAGGTGAAGTACTGGACGGCCCCAGAGGCGGCGCCGGAACTCGTAGAGCAACCGCGATTTCCCGGAGCCGGCCTCGGCCGCGATGCCGACCACCTGGCCCTCGCCGGCGGCCGCCCGCTCGCGCAGCTCGACCAGCGTGGCCATCTCCCGCCGCCGCCCCACGAAGGGCGTGCGGGCGGCGCCGCCGAGTACCGCGTCCTCGGACGGCAGGAGCCCCACGCCGAGCAGCCGCGCGGCCTTGACCGGGGCCTCCTTGCCCTTGACCTGGAACGGCGGCAGCGGGTCGAGCCGGGCCGAGCCTTGAAGGAAGCGGGCGGTGTCCTCACTGACCAGGATGGTGCCGGGCTCGGCGAAGGCCTGGAGCCGGGCGGCCAGGTTGGTGGTGTCGCCGATCGCGGTGTAGTCCCGCCGCAATTGGTCGCCGATCCCCGCCACCACCACCCAGCCGGTGTTGATCCCCATGCGGAAACGCAGCTCCCCCGCTCCCTGGGCGTGGAGCTCGGCCTCGTGCTCGCCGAGAGAACGCTGCAGGCCGATCGCCGCCAGAGCCGCCCGGCGGGCGTGGTCCTCGTGAGCGATGGGCGCCCCAAAGAGCGCCATGAAGCCATCGCCCAGGAACTGGTTGATGGTGCCCTCGTAGCGGTGGACCTCGGCCAGGGCCAGCTCGAAGAACTGGTTCAACACCAGGTGCATGGCCTCGGGCCCGAGCCGCTCCGCCAGCGCCGTCGAGCCCACCAGATCGCAGAACAGCACCGTGACCTGCTTGCGCTCCCCCTCGAGGGCGCTCTGGGACTGGAAGACCGGACTGGCGAGGTGGGCGGGGGTGTAGCTCTGGGCCGCCGGAGCCTCGGCGAGAGATGCGGGAGGTACCTTGACGACGGCCGGGGGCGGGGCCGCCGGGGCGGCCTCGAGGCGCGCGCCGCAGGCGCCGCAGAACTTGAACCCCGGCGGGCCTTCCGCCCCACAGGCCGGGCAAAGGAGCGCCAACTTCGCCCCGCACTGGCCGCAGAACTTCATGCCGGCGGGGTTTTCGAAGTGGCACGCGGGGCAGTTCATTCACGTCTCCAAGACCTCCAGCTTACCCGCGGGAAGGGCTCCGAGCAACGGCCCGCAATCGCCGTTCGACAGGTGTCCCGCAAGCGCGCTTCGCCAGCACTGTGAAGGATGCGACGATGTTCATCATCGGAGAAGGAGTCATGAAGAGTCGTTGCAGTCCTGGCTCCGCTGAAAGGCCCGCCGCCATGGGTCCACGCCGCACGAAACCCGCATCTGCCGCCTCGTCGACTGCTTCATCCTCGGAGGTGAGAGGGTGACCATGACGCTACCCGTCCTCACGGACACGCAGGTTCACCGCGCCCCGGTTTCGGCCCGGGTCGCCCTGGTCAACATGCCCTGTGCCATGGCCGACCGGCCATCGATCCAGTGCGGGTTGCTCAAGTCCGCGCTCACCTCCGCGGGCTTGCTGGCCGACGTCTTCTACCTGAACCTCGAGTTCGCCGCCGAGCACGGCGCGGAGTTCTACCGCGAGCTCTCCCGCCTGCGGGCGGAGCTGCTGCTCGGCGAATGGTTGTTCTCGCGCGCGGCTTTCGGGCCGATCGCCGACGAAAGTGCCTACCGCGAGGCCTGCCCCGCCGTGGACGACATCTGCTCCCGGCTGTCGATCGACTTCGACGAGCTGTGCCGGCTGCGCAACGAGGTACTGCCGGCGTGGATCGAACGCTGGGCCGACCTGGTGGACTGGGACCGCTACACCGCGGTGGGCTTCACCAGCACCTTCGAGCAGAACACCGCCGGCTTCGCCCTCGCCCGCGCCATCAAGGAGCGTCACCCGGAGGTCGCGATCCTGTTCGGCGGAGCCAACTTCGACGGCACCATGGGGCGCGAGTACGTGCGCTCGCTTCCGTTCATCGACTATGCCGTGGTCGGCGAAGGGGACCGCGTGCTGCCCGAGATCGTCGCCCGGCTCGCCCGTGGGGAAGACCCCTTGGGCCTGCCCGGCGTCGTCGGCCGGCGCGGCGACCAACTGATCGAGAACGGTCCGGCGACCCGAGTGGACGACATGAGCTCGATCCCGGACCCGGACTACGACGAGTACTTCGAAACGCTCTTCCGGCTGGGCACCGAGAAGGCCCTGGGGCCAAGCCAGCCGCTCCTGCTGTTCGAGACCTCGCGCGGCTGCTGGTGGGGCGAGAAGCAGCACTGCACCTTCTGCGGCTTGAACAACAACGGCATGAAGTTCCGCGCCAAGTCGGCCGCGGAGGCCATGGGGCTCCTCGAACGCCTGTCGTCGAAGTACAAGATCGTCAACTTCGAGGCGGTCGACAACATCATCGACCACCGCTACATCGAGCAGCTCTGCGAGCCCCTGTCGGAGCAGTACAACGACTATCGGATCTTCTACGAGGTCAAGGCCAACCTGACGCCCTCCCAGCTGCGCACCATGGTGCGAGCGGGCATCAACGGCATCCAGCCCGGCATCGAGAGCCTCAACTCCCACATCCTGGCCCTGATGCGCAAGGGCATCACCATGCTGCGCAACGTGCGGCTGCTCAAGTGGGGGCACTACTACGGCATGCGACTGTCCTGGAACCTCCTGACCGGCTTCCCGGGCGAGACCGAGGAGGACTATGCCGACCAGTTGCGCGTGGTGAAGCTGCTGCGCCACCTGCCCCCACCCGGCGGCGTCGGGCGCATCTGGATGGAGCGCTTCAGCCCCTATTTCTTCGACAAGTCCTTCCCGGTCAAGGACCTGACGCCGCTCCCCGCCTATCGCTTCGTGTACCCCCAGGACCGTATCGACCTCAAGGAAGTGGCCTACTTCTTCAACTACACCATGGACTCGGCCCTGCCGGAGAACCTCCACCAGGAGCTGTCGAAAGAAGTGGCGGACTGGACGGCCGCCTGGCAGAAGCGACCGCGACCCACCCTCGCCTACCAGCGGGCGCCCGACTGGATCCAGATCGTCGATCGGCGCGGCGGGGAGATCACGGCCCATTCCTTCGAGAACTGGGAAGCCGATGTCTACGAGCTGTGCGGCGAAAGCGAGCTGGGAGTGGAATCGATCCACCGGAAGCTCGCCGCCAAGGGCTACACCAACGGCTCCTACGTGAGCCGGCCGCAGCTCGAGGCGGCGCTCGCGAAGTTCTGCGAGCTCGGCCTGATGCTCGACGAGAAAGACACCTACCTGAGCCTGGCGTTGCCGGTGAACCGTCACTGGTGAAGAAGGGAATGGCGACGTGACCGATCTGAGCCGCACGCCTCACGAGTCCGGTGACTTCGTTCCGCTGGCCCGTCTGCGTCGCCGCGAGGCGGCGCCCAACGGCGCCCTCATCGCGTCGCTCAAGGGCCGCCTCGAGGGCCTGGCCGGCGAGCTGTCGACCCATGAACGGTCGGTGCTGGCTCGGTTGCTCGAGACCCTGGACTCCCGGGAATCCGCCTTCGCCGAGATCGGCGCCTTGAGCCCGGCGACGATCCTCGACCCCGCCGAGGTCGACGTCTACGAGGGTCTGCTCACCCGGCCGGCGCCGACAGCCACGGGGGCCACCGGCTTGCCTCCCACCGTCGCCCTGATCATGAAGGGCACGCGGCTGTGCAACCTGCGCTGCACCTACTGCCGCTCCTGGGCGGAGGGTCCCAACGAGACCATGCCCTTCGAGGTGCTGGCACGCAGCATCCAGACCGCCCTGTCGGCCCCCGGCGTGGCCACCGTGGAGTTCATCTGGCACGGCGGCGAGACCACCCTGCGCCCCATCGAGTTCTACCGCAAGGCGCTGTGGCTTCAGCAGAGGTTTCGCCGGCCCGGCCAGCGCATCACCAACCAGCTGCAGACCAACGCGACCCACCTCTCAGCCGAGTGGCTGGACTTCTTCCTGCGCTACCGGTTCGTGATCGGAGTCAGCCTCGACGGGCCGCCGGAGGTCCACGACAAGCGCCGGCTCGACGTCAAGGGCCGGCCCACCTCCCACCGGGTGCGCGCGGGGATCGAGATGCTCCGGACGGCCGGCGTCCCCTTCGAGATCAAGATGGTGGTCGACGACGACGTGATCGCGCTCGGCGCCGAGCGGCTGCTCGAGTACCTCCTCGAGATCGACGTCAAAAGCGTCGCGCTCCTGAACGTGGTGCCCGAGGGCGATCCGGATCGCGAGCTGCCCGGGGACTACCTGGCGTTCCCCCGCTTCGTCGGTTTCCTGCGCGAGCTCTTCCGGCTGTGGTGGCCGGCCTACGCCGGGCGCATCACCTTCCGCGAGCTCTCGGACCTGGTCACCCGTCTCCAAGGCGGCCGGGGCGGGTTCTGCGTCTTCGACGACAACTGCATGGGCTCGATCTACACGATCGAGCCCCAGGGCGACATCGCCGCCTGCGATCGCTACCAGGGCGATCCGGACTACACCTTCGGCAACGTCCTCGAGTGCGACCTTGCGGACTTGATCGGGGGCACCAACCTGTCCCGCGCCCACGCCGACACCGCCGCCGAAATGGACGTGGCGAGCCGCTGTCAGTGGTTCTCCATCTGCCACGGCGGCTGCCCCCACGATCGCTATTCCCGCGTCCACCGCCACGCCTCCCACGGCGAGAAGTGCTGCGGGTGGTCTCCCCTGCTCCGGGAGATGAGCACGGCTTTATCGACGAACCCCCCGGTTGTGAGCAGCCCGAGGCAGATTCCCTGACCCCGGGACCCTTCGAAAGAAGAAAGGAGAAAGCGTATGGAACTCAAGAGGTCGGACGTCAATTCGCTGGAGTCCAAGCTGGAGAAGTTCGCCGCGGAGCTTCCGGAGCAAGAGCAGAACGTCCTCAATTGGATCGTTGCTCGTGCCAAGGCCGCCTCCGAGGTCGAGGTCTCCGACTCCGAGCTCGACTCGGTTTCGGGCGGTCTCGCCGACGCAGCCGGCTTCCAGGCCGCGGACGAGGACAGCGTCTCCGTGGGCGTGACCTGGTCGCGCTGAGCTTGGACCTGCTCGGGTGGCTGGCCGGTCCGCCTGAAAGCGCGTCGGCCAGCCACCCGGTGCTCTTTCCTGCCTGCCTTCCCGTCGATCCTGAACCCGAAAGGAGTACCCCATGGAACTCAAGAGGACGGACGTCGAGGCCCTCGAGGCCAAACTGCAGAACTTCGCCTCGGCGCTGCCCGAGCAGGAGCAGCACATCCTCAATTGGATCGTCGCTCGCGCCAAGGCCGCCTCGGAGGTCGAGATTCGCGACGAGGAGCTCGAGAACGTGGCCGGCGGCATCGCCAGCGCCGCCGGCTTCGACAGCCTCGCGTTCGAAGAGGACAGTGTCTCGGTCACCGGCACCTGGACCCGCGGCTGACCGCCTCGGCAGGAGGCCACCTCCGCCCACCCCGGCCGGGACGAGCCCGGCCGCTGCCCGGAGAAGCTGATGATCGGGCGGCAGCGGCCGGGCTCGTCCCGGCCGGGGTGGAGTGGGGGGAGGCCCACCGGCCACTCGGAACCTGCCCGACCTCGCGAGGAGGCGAATCGCGCCCATGGCCCTAGAGGTCCACACCGAGCCCGTGATGTCACGGCCGCCCGTCGGAACGGCGGTCGCGCTCGTCAACATGCCCTTCGGCCTCGCCGATCGGCCGTCTATCTCCTGTGGCCTGCTGAAAGGCGGCCTGACCCGCGCCGGCTACGACGCCACGGTGCACTACCTGAACCTCGAGCTGGCCGCGGAGCTCGGACCGCGCTTCTACAGCGAAATGTCGGTGATGCGGGTCAACAGCCTGCTCGGCGACTGGCTGTTCTCGGTCGCCGCCTTCGGCTACCGGCCGGACGAAGCGGCCTACCGCGAGCTGTGCGCGAAGGACCTCGACCCAGCGACCGACAAGCTCGGGGCCGACTTCGATCGCCTCTGCGAGCTGCGCAACGAAGTGCTTCCGCGCTGGATCGAGCGCTGGGCGGACGCCGTCGACTGGGGCTCGTGCCTCGCGGTCGGCTTCACCAGCTCCTTCGAGCAGAACACCGCTTCCCTGGCCCTGGCGCGGGCGATCAAGGAGCGTCACCCGAATGCCGTCACCATTTTCGGCGGCGCCAATTTCGACGGCCCCATGGGCAGGGAGTACGCGCGGGTCTTTCCGTTCATCGACTACGCGGTGATCGGCGAAGGCGACCTGGCTCTCCTCCAGATCCTCAAGCAGCTGACCCGGGGCGAGTCGGCCCAGGGCATTCCGGGGGTGGTGGCCCACCGCCAGCCGCCCGGTCTCGACACCGGCCCCGCGGCCCCGGTCAAGAACCTCGACGATCTGCCGGACCCGGACTACGAGGAGTATTTCGCGACGCTTTTCCGGCTCGGGAGGGACCGCACTCTCGATGGCTCGGTCCCGCGCATTCCCTTCGAGACCTCCCGCGGCTGTTGGTGGGGCGAGAAGCAGCACTGCACGTTCTGCGGCCTGAACGACCACACCATCAAGTTCCGGTCGAAGTCGGCGGAGCGGGCCCTCGAGCAGCTCGAGCGCATGGCGTCGCGCTACAAGATCGTGAACTTCGAGGCCACCGACAACATCCTCGACTACGGATATCTCGAGAAGTTCTGCGGCCCCTTGGCGGAGAACCACTTCGACTACCGGTTCTTCTACGAGGTCAAGGCCAACCTGTCGCCGGCCCAGATCCGGGCCATGGCGCGGGCCGGCGTCAACTCGATCCAACCCGGCATCGAGAGCATGAGCTCGAACATCCTCGCCCTGATGCGCAAGGGCATCACCATGCTGCGCAATGTGCGCTTCCTGAAGTGGGCGCGCTACTACGGAATGCAGGTCTCCTGGAACGTCCTGACCGGTTTCCCCGGCGAGACCGAGGAGGACTACGTGCAGCAGCTCGCGGTGATCCGCCGCCTGCGCCACCTGCCGCCGCCGAGCGGCCAGACCCGCATTTCCCTCGAGCGCTTCAGCCCGTTCTTCTACGACCCCTCGTTCCCGGTCTCGAACGCCCGCCCGGTGGATGTCTATCGGCTCATCTACCCGGACCCGGACCTCGACCTCGGCGAGATCGCCTACTTCTTCCATCACGACATGGGCCGGACCCTCCCGGACGACTTCCACCAAGAGTTGCGCGACGAAATCGCCGACTGGCATGCGGCCTGGAAACGCCGGCCGCTACCGACGCTGGCCTACCAGCGGGCGCCGGGCTGGATCCAGATCGTCGATCGCCGGAACGGAGAGCCGGTCGCCCACGCGTTTCAGGACGAAGTGGCCGCGATCTACGAGCTCTGCGGCGAGACCGACCGCACCGTGGCCGCCCTCGGCAAGCACCTGGGCGAGAAGTACGGCACCGAAGCAGCCTCGGGCGAGATTCAAGCGACCCTCGACGAGTTCTGCCGACGGGGGCTGATGGTCGAGGAAAAGGGCCGGTACCTGAGCCTGGCCCACCCCGTCAACCGCCATTGGTGAGCCGCGATGACCTCCCACCGCCCCACCGAATCCCGGCTCGCACCGCGAGCCGTTCTTCGTCCCCATCCCCAGAAAAGGAGTGCGAAATGGAACTGAAGCGGACCGATGTCAACTCCCTCGAGAGCAAGCTGGAGAAGTTTGCGGCCGAGCTGCCCGAGCAGGAACAGCAGGTTCTCAACTGGATCGTCGCCCGGGCCAAGAGCGCCTCCGAGGTCGAGATCACCGACGCCGAGCTCGACACCGTCGCCGGCGGTCTCGCCGAGGCCGCGGGCTTCGAGCCCTCCGTGGCGGACGAAGACAGCGTCTCCGTCAGCGTCAAGTGGTCCCGCTGACGGACACGGCTCGGCCGAAGGGGCGACGTCCGCGTCGCCCCTTCCCGCGTTTGGAGCATCGAAGAATCGGCCGGCACGGAGGCCGGCCGCGACGCGGTAGGTTGTCTCAACGCTCGTGGAACGTCTCGCGTGGCCACCAGCGNNCCTCCGTGCCGGCCGATTCTTCCGGGGATCGGGACCGCCCCTCCCCCGGTCGAGCCGGGGAAGGGGCTGAAGAATGTGGGGAAGTGAGGGGAATCAGAACTCGCAGTTGACGTAGGTCTCGCCGGTAGTGCAGGTGTCGCCTACGACGTGGGCACCACCGTCGAGGTAGTCGGTGCCGCTGCCGCCGTCGAGGTTGTCGTCGTCGTTCTCGCCGTAGAGGCTATCGTTGCCGCCGCCGCCCTGCAGCGTGTCGTTGTGACGCGACCCGAGAAGCGTGTCGTTGTCGAACACGCCGCTCATGCTGTCGTTGTTGGCCCAGCCGATGAGGGTGTCGTTGCCGAGGGCACCATTGAGAGTGTCGGTGCCTTCATTGCCCTCGACCCAGTCGTGCCCGTTCTCCCCGTACAGCGAGTCGTTGCCCGTGCAGCCGTAGATCGTATCGTCGCCCTGACGACCGAACAGGCTGTCGTCGCCGGCCAGGCCACACATCACATCGGGGCCGTCTCCGGCCTGGATGAAGTCGTTGCCCGAGGTACCGGTGACGGTGCAGCCCGAGGTGGGACAGGACTGTGCCCAGGCCACCGTGGGTGCCAAGACAACGGCCCCGACCAGAACCATCTTCTTCATGTTCATGAAATACTCCTTCGCGCCGACGAGCCGGGCGAAATTGCCCAGCTGGGAGCAAGAGCGAAACCTCGTCAATCGATCTGAATCTCCTGGCGATGGCGACCGTCCGCGACCATCTCGACGGACCACTGGCGTCCGTCCGAGGCGGCGATGTCGATGCGCCACCGGCCGGCCGGCACTTCCGGGATCGTCGAGCGGCCAGCCACCAGCGGCCACTGGTTCTCCCAGGCCGCGCCGGGGCCGAGCCGGCGAAGTGGCTGGCCGTCCGGGCTCGTCACCGTCACCACGGCCAACCGGTCCGACTCTGCGAGAGCCGGCAGGCGCAGGGACACCGGTGCCGCGGAAAGCAAGACGACTTCTGGCGGAGCCCCGGGCACGCGGACGTCGAGCTCGACGGCAGCCGCCCCGGGTGCAGAAACCGTGAGCCGCCACCGACCCGGAGGCAGCCGCCCGAGCCGGACGGTGCCGCTGGGCTCCGGCTGCTCCTGGTCGACGAGCACCAGGCGGCCGAGCTCGTCCTCCACCCGCAGCGCCACGAGTCGCGGAATGGAGCCCGAATCCAGACGCACCGCCAACTCGAGCCCGGGCGCCTCCGCGAGCTCCACGTCGAGGCGGGTCTCGCGCCGGTCGCCGACGACTTCCACGGTTTTTTCGAACGGGGCATGACCCTCGGCCGCCACGCTAGCGCGGTAGCTCCCCGGGGGCACTCGGGGAAGCCGGTAGTGGCCCTCGGCATCGACCCCGGCGGCAACCACGAACTCGGCGCCGAGCACGGGCTCGAGCCGCACCACGGCGGCCTGGACAGGTTTCCCCGTGGCACCGCTGGTGACTTCGCCGAGCACGACTCCGGAGTCGAGCTCGATCACCATCTGCCGGTCCGCTACCAACTCCACCGTGTCGTTGTGGATCACTCGCTGGCCCCTGTGGGACACCCCGAGCCAGTAGGTGTCGGCCGCCAGGTCCTCGAGCCGGAACTCCCCGCGATAGTCGCTTTCGAGCGCGTGTTCGAGGTCGTAACGGCTCGCCCGCACCGACACCCGAGCCCCAGCCAGGGGCTCGCCGCCGTAGAAAATGCGGCCCGCGAGGGTAAAGCGCCCACCGAACTCGAGGTCGCGCTCTACGGTCGCTCCCGGGGCCACCACGACCCGCGCCGTCACTTCGCGCTGTTCACCGGGAAGGGTTCCGACGAGCTGCCAGTCCCCGGGTGCGAGGTCGGGGATTTCGAAGCGCCCGGCGCCATCCACCAAGCCACCGACGCTTTCGTCGAAGTCGTCGTTCTCCGCCCGCACCTCGACCCGGGAAAGCTGGTCCGGATCGAGACCCGAAACGGTTCCCAGGAGTCGACCGCCGCGAGCGAGGACGATCTCGAGGTCGTCGCGACCGTTTTCCGGCACCTCCAGGAGCGCCTTGCCGAAAGACAGGGCGTACCCGCGGGCACGAGTCACGACGCGATAGCGGCCCCGGGGAACGGCCTCGAGCTCGAATCCCCCGTCGGGCGCGGTGCGGGCCCGGTGGTCGCGCCGGCCGATCGCCCGCTGCGGCGTCTCGAGGGTCACCTCGGCGGCCGAAACCGGCTCCCCCGCCGCGTCGAGCACCCGTCCCGCCACTTTCTCCCCGGCCGGGAGCTCGACATCGAGACGTTGCCCGCTGCCGTCGATTTCCACCCGCTTGGTGAGCCGCGGATAGGCGGGATGGAAGACATCCAGCTCGGCTCCTCCGGGGCGAAGGCCCTCGAGGCGATAGAAGCCCTCCGCGTCGGTCACCGCCGCGGCCTCCGCCACCACCAAACGCACCCCGGCCACGGGTTTGCCGCGAGTCGTCGCCACCCGTCCTTCGAGCGAAGCGCCGCGCCGCAGCTCGATCCACAGCTCCTCACCCTCGGCGAGGGGTAACTCGACTTCCATCGGCGGCGGTGCCACGAAGCCGTGGAATTCCCCCCCGACGACGACCCGCCCGCGGGGTGCGTCCGGAATTTCGAAGCGCCCAAGGGCATCGGTTTTCGCCTGCCGATGAACCTGTCTCCCCGCGGGAATCTCGGGGGCATCCGCCAAGGTCTCCTGCCAGGAAAGGCTGATCTCCATCGCCGGCACCGGCTCGCCGTCCTCGGCGACGACCCGGCCCACCAGCTTGGCGCCCGGCACCAGGGTGATCGCCACGGGCTCCGCCGTCGGTGGCCGAACGCCGTCGAGCTGGCCGGCCAGGAAGCCCTCGGCGCGCACGAACAGCTGCACCGGTTTGCCCACCGCCAGGTCCGGCAGCTCGAACCGCCCGGTCGCGTCGCTCACGGCCTCCGCGTCGCTGTCGTCGAGCCGGTCTTCGAGCACCTCGACCGACTCGACCCGCCCCAGGCGGTGAATCGCTGCGCCGGCGATCGGGTGACCCTCGGGGTCGACCACTCGGCCGAGGATCGGGGCGCCCGGCACGAGCACGAGCTTGCCGGCGTCCCAAGGTTGCTTGGCGACCGTGGCCCGGAGGTTCTTTCGGATCACCGGCACGAAACCGGGAGCCAAGGCGAAGAGGTCCACCTCGGTGCCCGGCGCTTCGGGAATGACGAAGCGTCCGGCCGCATCCGTCACCGCCTTCGCCAGGCCTGGTTCCTCACGGTCCGGCAGCGCCAGAGGCTTGACGGTCGAACGACCGATCCCCGCGACTCCGCGGGCCTTCCTCACGAGCACCTCGGCGCCGGCCACCGGTCGAGCCTGGGCGTCCTCGACGCGACCTGAAAGCGACCGGCTCGGGGGCAGCACGAGGCGCAGCCCGGGTAGGAGCCGAGGGCTCGTGGGCGTGACCGCCTCGAGGGCCGCGGGGAGGTGTCCCCTTTTCGTGCCACGGACTTCGTACAGCTCACCGGGACGCAACCGGACGAAGCGAAAACGCCCATCCGGGCCGCTGGTGGCACGGTCCACCGCCACGGCACGCTGCCGGGCTGATCCGGTTCCCGCCTCGAGAGTCACTTCGGGGAGCGGTACTCCCCGGTCGTCGACCACCTGGCCCAGCAGGCTGGCTGCGGGTCCTAGGGCGAGGGTCGGCGCCCGGCGGGCCCGAATCTCGGCCGCCTCGACCCGAGCGCCGGAACCCCAACGCCCTGGCGCCTCGGCCCGGAGACGAAACACCGAGCCCTCGGGCGCGATCAACTGGTAGCGACCGGCCGCGTCCGTCCACACCGGCCGACCGGGTGTCGCCAGGGCCCAAACCAGGGCACCAGCGAGCGGCGCGCCGGTGTTTGCGTCGCGCACGGCCCCCGAGAGCACCGGCGAGGGTGGCAGCGACACCACGATCCGCGTCGAAGCCGCGGGCACCGGCGTGGCCCCCAATCGGCCGTCGGCGGTCGACAAACGCAAAGGTCCCTCGTCCGTCACCGGTAGCCACACCCGAGCCCGGCCCGCGGCGTCGGTGCGAGCGACCGGCCACGAGCGGGCGCCGATTCGCAGGACGACATCGGCGAGCGCGGCGCCCGCACCGTCGTCGACGACCACTTCGACGAGCCGGCCGGCGTCGCGAGGGCCGACCCTCAACGTCGTCGCTGCCGCGAGACCGGTGCGGGCCAACTCGGCATAGCCGGGCACGAAGGCCGACAAGGACACCCGGTGAAGAGCTCCGCGGCTCAGCAGCACGCGCCCCTCGGCGTCGGTCTTCCGGCGGTCCGGCAAGGCCCGCCAACCGACTCCGGCGGTCTCCTTCGGATCTTCCGCCAGGGCGAAGAGGGCCACGTCTCTAAGCGGGCGATCGGATTCGTCGACGAGGGTGACGACCAGGCCGAGATCCGGCACGAGCGCCACCGGCGGCAGCTCGCGCTCCTCGAGGACCGCCACGGGGCCGAGCAGGCGGCCGACCCGACCCCTGGCCTCGGCGATCACTTCGTAGAGTCCGGGCGTCGGAGCGACCACCAAGTACCGCCCTCGTGCGTCGCTGCGAGCCTCGGCCGCCAGGGGCCGGTCGAACTGACCGGCAAGCCCCGCGACCGCCGCGGCGTGGGTGTCGGGAGGGAGCCGTAGGGCGATTCGAGCGCCTGGCAGCGGCTCGCCGCGCTCGTCGACCAAGGCACCGGTGAGGCGGAGAGGCGCCCCGACGGCACCCGTGGTAAGAACCAACAACAGACCGAGAGAGCTCGAAACCACTCGAAACAGCATGGTGCGCCCCTCGATGAACACCGCGGCTCCAGCCCTTGGCAGGACGGCGCGGGTGCCGTTCATCCTTCGAACGTTGCCGGTCGCCGACCTTCGGTGACTGGGCAGTGGCCCCGAGGAACCACCTACTCTCGATGGCGACCGAGTCGCTCGAAGATGATCACGAGTCTCGAGATTGCGACTTCCCTCGGTCCTCCGGACAGCACGACCCGGCGGACCGTTCCCCGCGTTCGGACACCCGCAGGGCGTCTCAAGGACTCGGCAGGGGTCGGCGAGCCCGCTACTATTCTGGTCGCCGTGCGTACCCAGCTGAAACTACTCTTGGCCGCTGCGCCGTTGCTCCTCACGCTGCTGTTCGGTTGGCTGGTGATGGAGGGCAACCTCAACCTCGGGGGCGGGGAGAAAGATGTCTTCCTGTTGTTCCCGTTGCTTCTCTGGTCACTCGTCTACCTGTGCTGCTTTCTCCTGCTCTGGTGGCGTCGGTCCGCGCTGGGCCGTACGGTCGCGTTGTCGGCAGCCATCGCGACAGGTCTCGTCATAGCCGCGGCGCTCATCCTGTTCGGCGCCAGTTGGTTGAGGTTTCGGACATGAACTGGCGAGACCACATCGAAGCGAACCCAGCCGTCCTCGTCGGGAAACCGGTGATCACCGGAACGCGCCTTGCGGTCGACTTCCTGCTCGGGCTCTTCGCGGCAGGCTGGAGCGAAAAGGAAGTCCTCGAAAACTACCCCACCCTGACCCCCGAGTCCCTCCGCGCCGTCTTCGCCTTCGCGGCGGAAACGATCAGCGACGAAGCGCTCCATCCGCGACCCCTGGTCGCCTGATGCGCATCCTCGCGGACGAGGACATTCCGGCGGCGGCGGTTAGGAAGTTGCGCTCGGCCGGACACCTCGTCGAGTGGGCCACGGAGCTGTTTCCAGGCTCGCCGGACTCCGCGGATCTGAATCCCGCGACTTAGGCGGCCGCGTAACCTCCTCTGCTGGAGTCTCTTGCGCCAAGGACTCCCGAAAGGCCCGCTTTCGGTCGAAGAGCCATGATTCTCCGGGCTGATTCACGACCCAGAACATTGCCCGGCACTTCAAGACGGATTTCTCTCGCCTCTCTGCTATCATCGGCGCAAGATCAACAAGGCTAACAACGCAAAGTCGCAACGTGCTGTCGGGTAAAGACTGGAGCGCGGCTCTGTCGGGCAATCAACGCGTAGCTTGCGTGCGGCGCGTGTCGGGACACTCGCAGAAGGACACTCGATGACAGAATCTGATCGCAAGGCACGGAGTGCACCAGCGCAGGTGTTTGTGAGCTACGCACGCGGCGACCGATCTGTTGCTGAAGAGATCGTACAGGCACTAACAAGAGCGAGCATTTCGGTATGGGTCGACTCTTGGGAACTCAAGGCAGGAGACTCTATTGCCAGCCGCGTGCGGGAGGGTCTCGCAGCGAGCGACTTCCTGGTTGTCCTGCTATCTCCGGAATCAGCTAGTTCGCGATGGGTGCGCGATGAAGTTGACCTCGCGCTGTCCACGGAGTTGCGCCAGCGCTCCATCACCGTTGTCCCAGCGATTCTCCGTGATTGCGAGGTTTCCCCCAGCCTTCGGAGCTTCCTGCCCATCGACCTGCGAGGTGACCGCGCCAGTGGGATCTCCCGACTGGTCGAGAGAATCAGCTTGGCCCAAGACATCGACTTCTCTCGCCTCGATCCTAGGCGGTTTGAGGAGCTCGTTGCAGACGTCTTCCGGGCCGAGGGGTTTTCGGTGCAACTCTCGATGGCGACAAGGGACGGTGGCAACGACCTAGTGCTCCTGTCTCCCTCCGCAAAGGGCGAAGGAGCACCGGCCCACTACGCCGTGCAGGTTAAGCACTACAGGGAGCGACGAGTTAGCGTGGAGACCATTCGGTCAGCCGTCGGCTCGGCCGTCCTTGCTGGTGCCAAGGGCGTGATTGTCTCCAGTACCCAGCTCACCTCCGCAGCGCAGGAGCTGGTGGCGGAGGTGAACCGCCAGGGTTTGCTAGAACTTCAGGTGATTGATGGCCCGGAACTGGAGCGCAAAGTCCTCCAACATCCGGACTTGGCCGATAGGTACTTCCGCCCTGGTCCGCAATCGTGAGCACGGCCACATCTCTCGTTCAGCAATTGGAGGCTTGCCCACCTGGGTCGGCCGGTTGGCGCGAGTTCGAGGACGCGTGCATCGGCACATTGCGGTACCTATTCGTGCCACCGCTCGCCGAACCGATCGTGCAAGGCCGTACGTATTCCGGCACGGATCGACGAGACGCGATCTTTCCCAATCGAGATGATGGCCATCCGGGGAACTGGGGCAGGCTCTATCGCGAATTGCAGGCGCGGCTCGTGCTATGTGAGTTCAAGAACTACGACTCGGGAGAGGTAGGCAAGGATGAGATTAGCCAGGTGAGAAACTATCTCACGAAGCCAATGGGACGACTGGCGATCGTGTGCTCCCCGCGGCTCCCTGATCGCTCGGCCCACATCAAGCGCAACACGATCTTCAGCGAAGATGGCAAGGTGATACTCTTCGTGACGGTGAATCACCTCAAGGAGATGATCTTCATCAAGGAAAGAGGGGAAGACCCCTCGGACCTCATCATGGACCTCCTTGAGAGGTTCTATGTGCAACACGAATGAGAAGCGTGCTAGCTCCGGGTTGCAGCGGACGGGCCGCCCAGCAGCCCGCGGCTGAACCGAGCCGCTGGGCATCACGGCAATGCTGTGATGTCTATACGACAGTCTGGAGTAGGAGGGAGTCCAATGGCAAGAAGTACGTCTTCCGGGGTGTTGGTTCAGATCGTGGTAGCACTTATCACAGCTCTCGCCACAGTTGGCGTCGCATACTTTCAATACGTCCTTCCTCAAACAAAAAGCCAAGCCAAAGTAGCGGCAACCAATGCCGTCGCTGCAGTCGAGATCCCAGTGGCAGTGAACAACCCTACCCAAAACGAAACGGATCGACCACTCTTCCTTGTTGGGTTCTGCGGTGCAGCTCACGAGGAGCGTGAAATAGAGGCGCTAATCGGCGACACTCCTGAAAACCTTCAACTGGTCTCGTCAACCGTGGGAAGTTCGCGGATTAGCTTCTCCGTGATAGTGCCAAGTGGTTGGTATTATCGTGTTCGAGAGACCTCCGGAAGACCCTGCCAGTTTCGGGGGTGGAAAATCTAGGGCAATCCTGGAGTCCGCCGCGCGTCCCAGGGGACCGGGCCGTGGACCGACGTTGTACGCGGGGTTATCGAAGCATGTCGATTTGAAGCTCGCAAGCCGGCTGGAGTTCGGCTCGGGGAGGTTTCCTTCGCCCTGCATCCTTCCCCAACCCTCCCTCAGTAGTACTCCCGCAGCACCAGCTCACGCCCCCGCCCCTCCCCGTCAGTCAGCACGACTCTTCTGCCCGCCTCGCCGCACCACCAGCGGGCGGCCGGTCCGTTCAGGAAGTCCGCACCAATGGCCATCCCATCGATGGCCACCACGCGCTCCCCCACCCGCCAGCCGGCCTGGCTCGCGGGGCTGCCGGGGGAGACGAAGACCACTTCGAGGTGGTCGCCCCGGAAGTCGGCCTCGAGGCCCCCGCGGTTCTTGCAGAACGGGCGCTGCCAGTCGGGGCCGGGGGTCAGGAACATCCGGTCGCCGCCGTAGTCGAAGGCCACGTGGAAGCGATCGAGGAGCCCGGCGCCCAGGTTGCCGGCCGCGCGGCGGGTGTGGAAGGCGCCGGCCTCCTCGGCGAAGAACTCCGCCGGCACGCCGTGGAGCGTGAAGCCGGCCAGGGTGACCCGCTCGAGGGTGGCCACGGTCACCGCCGAGCCGCCGCCGATGCCGCGCAGCAGGCGCTCGCTCCGTGGGGCGCGCCCGGCGAGCAGCTGGCGCTCTTCGACGTAGGACTGGAACAGGGTGACGGCGCTACCGCTGCCGGTGTCGAGGGCGAACAGAGCCGGCGGGTGGCCCTCGATCGCCAGCTCCACCAGCTTGTTGCCCCCCTCGCCCGGCACCAGGGCGAGGGACCGAGCCGCCGGGTCCGGCTGGAAGGTCGCGGGAACGTGGAAGGCGAGCCGGGAACCTGGATAGTCGATCTCCACGACCAGGCTGTTGAACGCCTCCTTGCCCAGGATGAACGGCACCGCGCGGCCGAGGGCCTGCTCCACGCCGGACAGGTCCGTGACCACCACGGTCAGATCGGAGAGCCGGAGCGCCCCTACCTCGACCGTGATGCCCCCCGCCACCGCCGCGGCCTGACCGGCGGCGGCGCCTTCCATCAGCAGGCGCCCCGAAAAATCGATTCCGGCTCCGCGGGCCAGGCGCTCGTCGAGCACCGAGACGTTCGCGCCGGAGTCGAGCAGGAGCGAAACCTCGCGGCCGGCGACCCGACCGGCGAGAAACACGTAGCGCCCCTCGACCAGCTCCGCGGGGATCCACGGCGTCCGGTCCACGCCGCCCGCGATCTCGAACGGGTCGCGGCGGGGGCTCGGCTTTTCGAACAGTGCCGCCGGCAGCTCCGCGTCGAGCTCGACCGACTGCCAGCGGATCGTCGCGTCGAGCTTCGGGTCGTCGTGCAGGCTCTGCTGCTCGAAGGGAACTCGGACCCCTCCCACCGGACGCCAGTCCCCGAGGCGCACCCACCAGGTGCGGGTGTCCTCCTGCTTGCGCAGCCAGGTGCAGGCGCCGGTGGCCGGATCGAGGAAGAGATCGGTCACGTCGCCGCCGGGAAAGCGAAATCGCACCACCCGCCACTCCCGGCCGTCCCGGGCTTCGACCCCGAGGTCGACCCGCTCGGCCTCGAGCCCGCCGGTCAGGTGCCGGCCGAAGCTCCAACCGGATTCGCGGTCGCCGGTGGCCAGCTCCGCCGCCCCCAAGGTCTCGACCTGGCCGCTCCAGTTGACGGTCCAACCGCCCGCCGCCCCGCGGACCTCGAAGATCGAGAGGGCACCGAGCCGGGTCTCCCGGCGCCAGGCGCCTGCGCGGGTCCGGCGAAGCGAGAGCGTGCCGGCGAGCCCCGCGGTTTGAAGCGTCCCCTGCGCCGAGAAGCTCCGCAGCCGCTCGAGGGCTGGACGACCGCCCAGCCATTCGAGATGGCGCTCGAGAAGGGCTTCGATCGGCGCGTCGTTCGGCTTCATCGCGAGGCTCGCGGGGTCACCGAGGCAGAGTATCGCGAGCGCGAGAGCGACCTTCACGGGGGGCTCCCGAGCAGGGCGACCAGCAGCTCGGCGGCCACCCGGGCCGAGACATTCTTGCGGTCGCGGGTGGGATCGAGCTCCACCAGGTCTACCGACATCAGGCGACCCGAGGCCGCGACCCGCTCGAGGGCCAGGCGCGCCTGGGTGAAAGACAGCCCGCCCGGCGACGGCGAGCCCACCCCCGGCGCGTGGTCGGGGTCGAGCACATCGAGGTCGAAGCTCACGTGGATGCCACCGGAGGCGGCGCCGGCCCGGCGCAGTGCGTTGTCCATCACCGCGGCGACCCCGTGCTCGTCGAAGTGCCGCCGGGTCGACAGGCCGATCCCCGACGCCCGGATGTTACCGAGCTGCCCCGGCCCCACCACCCGCAGGCCGAGGGCCGCGACATGGGACCCAGAGACCATGGGCACCCCGCCGGCGAGCGCCACCAGGCTCGGCTCCCCGAGCCCCACGGCCACCGCCAGGGGCATGCCGTGAAGGTTGCCCGTGAGCCCCGTCTCCGGCGTGTTCATGTCGTCGTGGGCGTCGAACCAAAGCACCCCGAGATCCTCCCCACGTTCGCGGAGGAACCGCGCACTCCCCGCGATCGACCCCATGGCGATCGAGTGATCCCCGCCGAGCACCACCGGCAGCCGGCCCGCGCAGAGCACCTCGAACGCTCGATCCCGGACGGCCGCGCAGGTCGCGTGCACCGCCTCGAGGTTCTTGACCGTCCCCGCGCTCGCCTCCGTGCCCACCGCAACGTCCCCGCCGTCGACCGCGTCGATCCCCGCCCGCGCCAACGTCTCCGCCAAGCCCGCCAGCCGCAGCGCCTCGGGCCCCAACCGCGACCCGCGCGCCGCCGCCCCGAGGTCGAAGGGGACGCCGAGGAGGGTGACGGCGGTTATCGCGCTCATTTGCCTAGGCTAACACTCTGAATGAGGGGCGCGGTCCACGCGCACTGACCAAAAAGCCGCATTGACGCCTTTGCTTCCTGGTGTATATTTGAATCGCCAGAGATTCGGCAATGATAGCGCCGTCCCGAGGGAGGAAGCCATGGCGGTCGGTCTCGCCAGCAAGTTCGATGTCCTCAAGACCTCACCCTATGACCTCGCTCCTTGCGCCCACGAGCCCACGATCGAGCCCGCCCCGGCAACCACCCTCCAGCGCTGGGTGCCCTCCCGCTACACGGTCCGAGCTTCCACCGAAGATGGCCGACTCGTCCTGTGGAACACCTACACGGGAACGATGAGCGTGTTCGAGGCCCACCAGCGGGCGAAGATCGAGGCGCTCTTGCGTCGATCTGGATTTGAAGCCCGCGAGGACGGGGTCGTCAAGTACCTCTTCCATCGTGGATTCCTGCTCAAAGAGGGCACGGACGAGTACCGCCGCATCCAGCTCGCCTTCGGTCAACAGCACTACCGGACCGACACCCTCCAGCTGATACTGCTCGCCTCCGAGGATTGCAACTTCCGCTGCAGCTACTGCTACGAGGACTTCACCCGCGGCACCATGCAGCCGTGGGTCCGCACGGGAATCAAGAAGCTCCTCGAGACTCGCGTGAAGTCGCTGCGCCACCTTTCGGTCAGCTGGTTCGGCGGTGAGCCGCTCTACGGCATGGCCGCGATCGAGGATCTCGCTCCTTACTTCCAGGAGGTGGTCGCCGAGCACGACCTCACCTTCAGCTGCCACATGACCACGAACGGCTACCTGCTGACTCCGGAAGTCGCCGACCAGCTGCTCGCCTGGAACATCCGGCAGTTTCAGATCACGCTCGACGGCCCTCCGGAATTCCACGACAAGAGCCGGCCGGGGCGGGAAGGCAGCGGAACGTTCGAGACGATCTTCGCCAACCTGGTCGCCCTGCGGGAGCGCTCGGAGCGCTTCGGCGTCGATCTGCGCGTGAACTTCGACCGCAACAACGCGCCCCACCTTTCGCGGCTCCTCGATCGGCTCGAGCACGACCTCGAAGCCGACGACCGCTTCCGGCTGCGCTTCCGGGGAGTCGGTAAGTGGGGCGGCGCGAACGACGAAAACCTCGAAGTCTGCGGCTCGCTCGACGCCAACCAGATCCAGCTCGAAATGCGCGCCGAGGCCGCACGGCGCGGCTTGTCCGTCACCGAGGACCTGCGGGACATCCACGGCATGGGAGCCCAGGTGTGCTACGCCGCGCGACCCTACAACTTCATCATCGGTGCCGACGGCAAGGTCATGAAGTGCACGATCGATCTGGACAAGGAAGATCGAAACGTCGTCGGCCGGATCTCGGAAGAGGGTGGGCTAATCCTCGACGCCGACAAGTTCGCCTTGTGGACTGAGCCCGCCTTCGAGCGCGACACCCAGTGCCAAAAGTGCGTCGTGCTGCCAGTCTGCAACGGCGTCTACTGCCCTCAGATTCGGATGGACTACCACCGCTCTCCCTGCACCCCGCTCCGCCAGAACTTCAAAGCGGAGCTACGCCGTACCGCCGAGCACGGCCAGGCCCGTGCCCGCAAGCGGCTGATCTCCGGAGAGAGTCCGGCTCCCGCCCAGGCCTGAGCCGTTCAGCGATTCCCTCGATCCCGCGAAAGGAGCAAAGACATGAGCGACGAACCGTTCGAAGTGACCGAGCTCGACGACCAAGACCTCGAAGATGTGTCCGGAGGTGCAACAAGCGCAGCAAGCAACGGCAACTGTTCTTGTCCGGCTGGAACAACGCCGCCCGGTGGTTTCGACAACGGCAACTGCAGTTGCAGCGGCGGTGTTGAGCTCCAATGACGCGCAGGAGGCCCGGCCCTCGATGAGGCCGGGTCTTGCCTTCACGCCGCCAGCACGCGCTTGACCATCCGGTCGAAGCGCTCGCCCGCCAGCGATACGCCATCCAGAACCGCGGCGTCGAGCTCGTCGGCTTCGTCGTCTGCGTCCTCCGCCACGCCGCCGGCCACTCCGAGGCCGAGGGCGCGGTGGCGCTCGCGGACGGTGGTCGAGAGGTAGATGGCGAGGGCGCGGTAGAAGCGGGCGGCGAAGCCCAGGTCGTTGGCGAGCTTGGCGAGGAGCGTGGGTTTGGCCAGGGCGAAAACGGTCGAGTCCTCGATGGCCTTGACGGTGGCGGAGGGTGGCCGGGCGTCGACGAACGACATTTCGCCCACGATCTCGCCCGCGTTCAGCCGGGCGATCTCGCGCGCGATCTCGGGATCGAGGCTGCCCTTGGGCCGGATCCAAACGGCGAAGCGACCCTCGAGGACGATGAAGACGGCCGGCGCGGGGATGCCCTGTTCGATCAGGATCCCGCCCGCCGGGACCTCGCGCCGGGTGCCGGCGCGGAGCATCCACTCGACGTCGTCGTCGTTCAGTTGGCCGAAGAGAAAGAGGACTTTGCGCATGGCGGGCTCCGTCGTTCTCGGGGTCAGATCAGCTGGCGCTCCGCGAGCCGGGTGAAGGTGCCGCCGCGGGCGAGGAGCTCTGCGTAGGTGCCTTCCTCGGCCACCCGCCCGCCCTCGATCACATAGATGCGGTCGGCGTTCTGGATGGTCGACAGGCGGTGGGCGATGACGATGCGGGTGGCCTGGAGCCGCTCGAGGCTCCGGCTGACGATCTCCTGGGTGCGGTTGTCGAGGGCGCTGGTGGCTTCGTCGAAGAGCAGGATGCGCGGCCGGTGGACGATGGCGCGAGCGATCAAGAGGCGCTGCTTCTGGCCCCCGGAGAAGGTCTCGGCCCCCTCGGAGACGACCGTGTGCATGCCCATGGGCATGGACTCGATGTCGGCGTCGAGGCCGGCGGCCCGGGCGGCGGCCCAGGCGGCGTCGACGCCCAGGTTGGCGCTGCCCACGATGTTCGAGTACAGGCTACCGGCGAGCAGCCGGCCGTTCTGGAGCACCACGCCGATCTGGCGCCGCACGTCGCGCACGGACAGGCCCGCCAGATCCTGGCCGTCGAAATAGACCGCCCCGGCGCTCGGCCGTTCGAAGCCCAGAATCAACCTCAGGCTGGTCGACTTGCCCGAGCCCGAGGGCCCCACCAGCGCGATGAACTCCCCCGCGCGGGCGCGGAAGGACACGTCGGTGAGCACGTCCGCGCCCTCGGGGTGGTAGCGGAAGGAGACGTGGCTGAACTCGATCGTCCCCAGGAGGTCCCCCGGGTCGGCCTTGCTGTCGTCGACCTCGGGGACGGTCGCGAGGATCGGTTTCAGACGCTCGTAGACGGGCACCGCGGCGAGCACGCTCGAGAACACCCCGACCAGCGACAGGGCCGCGGTCAGGAACTGGCCGAAGGCCGCGTTGAAGGCCAGGAAGTCGCCGAGCGGCAGGCCCTCCTCGCGCGACAGGCCGACCATCGCGAAGATCCCCAGCGAGGTCAGAAGGCCGAAGACCGAGTTGAAGGTGGTCTGCACGTTGGCCACCCGCTGGGCGGCCAAAGCGCGCCGGCGCTGCTGGGCGAAGCGCTCGGCCCAGCGCGCGAAGGCGCGGGCCTCGGCCCCCGCCACGCGCAGCTTGCCGATCCCGTGGATGAGCCCGAAGACCAGGCTGGCGGTGCGCCCCTGGAGGTCGAGGATCGCCCGCTGGTGGCGCAGCTGGAGCCACACCAGGCCCGCCGTCACCAGCATCAGTGCGAGGGCCATGGCCGTGGCGAGGAGCGCCAGGCGCAGGCTGTAGCGGAACAGGAGCGCAAAGCTGAAGACGGAAAAGACGGCGGACAGCGCCACGGTGAGCACATTGCCGGTGAGCAGCTCGCGAATGGCGTCGATGCCGAGGGCGCGGTTGGCCAGGTCGCCCACGGCGTAGCGCCGAAAAAAGGCCACCGGCAGGGCCAGCAAGCGGTCCCAGACGGCGCTCTGGAGCACCCCGTCAACCTTGCCACCGAGGCGCAGCACGGCCAGGCTGCGGGTGATCTGGAACAGCCCGCCGGCCACCGCGGCGACCAGGAGCGCGACGGTCACCTGGAACAGCTGGCCCCGCTGGGCCGAGGGGATCACCGAACCGAACACCTGGCCGGTGAGAATCGGGACCAGCAGGCTCAGCACTCCGCCGACGACCCCCATGGCGAGAAGCGTCACGACATCCTTCCGCCGGCCCGCGAAGGCCAGGCGCGCCAGGTCCCGCAGATCCACCGGCCGGGCCGGCAGCGCGGGGTAGAACATGAAGGCGTCGCCGGAGAGGCTCTCGGCCACCGCTTCATCGACCCGCTGGCGGGAGCCGTCCGGCGACACCAGGTCGTAGGAGCGGGCGGAGATCGGCAGCAGCGCCACCGGCTGGCGCGCCTTCGGATCCGCGGGCGGAATCCGGAAGGCGACCAGGGGACCGTTGTCGCGCCACCACCAATCGTCCCGCAGCAACACCCGGCGCGACTGGATGCGGGCCGCGGAGCAGATCTGGGCCAGGGCGTCGCCCTGCTTGCGGCTCGGCGGCCCCGGGGGGCGCTCGCGGATCTCGAGGCCCGCGGCGGCGGCCACGCGCCGGCTGGCGAGCAGCAGCGGATCGAAGTCCACCGGCCCGGCGGCCGCAGCGGCAGGGGCGGAAAGCACCGAGGCCAGCCGCTCCTGGGCTCCGACCAGCGTCGCTTGATCGAGGTCGCGGCGGCGCAGGAGGCGCTCCCGTTCGCGCTCGTCGGACCGCTCGCCCTGCCGCTCGAGATCTTGGAGCAAGACCTCGTGAAACCGCCTGAGCCCGGCCGAGGCCGCGCCCTCGGCCAGGACTTCGGAAGTGGTGCGGACCCGCAGCCGGCCGCCCTCCGCGCACAGGAACCACCACGGCTCGGGCAGCGGGAAGGCACCCTCGAGGGCCGGATCGTCCGGCCCGAAGAGCGTCGCCCGGCCCTCCAGGACCTCGACCCACGACACCCCCGCCACCACCCGGGCGCCGAGCCCCGGCTCGAAGGCGAGCTCGCCGTCGCCGGGGAGCTCGGGCCAGCCCTTGGGTGCCGCGGGCGTGCCCAGCCCGGCGGCCAGGCCCAGGAGCCAGGCATCGAGGTCCGCCGCGAGCTCGGGCCGGCCATCGAGGGGTCCGGCCGGCACCAGCCGCGTGCCCGCCCCACCCACGCCCAGGAGCCCCAGACCATGGGCGCTCGAGGCCGTCGACCCGAGACCGAAGACCAGGCCGCCGGCCCGCACGGTCAGGAGGTGGCGCCGCGGACCGCTGGCTCCCCGGGGTACCGCGAAGACCTCGAGCGTCCCCGTCGCGACCCGCCAGGGACCCGCCGCGGGGTCCCGCTCGAGGGGCGCGTGGCCCACGAAGTCGATGGCGAGGTCGGAGGAGGTGTCGGTGGGGCTCGGCATCGGTCGATCCCGTTTCAAGCCGCCGCGATCAGCCGCGCGTAGGCGCCGTTTCGGGCCACCAGCTCGTCGTGGCGCCCGCGTTCGATCACCTTGCCGCGCTCGAGGACCAGAATCTCGTCGGCGTCGCGGATGGTCGACAGCCGGTGGGCCACGATCAGGCAGGTGCAGCCGCGGCGGCGCAGGTGTTCGTCGATGCGTTGCTCGGTGGTGGGATCGAGGGCGCTCGTCGCCTCGTCGAGCACCAGAAGGGACGGACGGCCGACCAGGGCTCGGGCGATCTCGAGGCGCTGGCGCTGGCCGCCGCTCCAGTTGGCTCCGCCCTCCTCCACCGCGCTGTCGTAGCCGCCGGGACGGGAGGAGATGTCTTCGTGGATGGCCGCATCCTTGGCCGCCGCCACCAGCTCGGGAAAGGGCACGGTGCCGTCCCACAGGGTCAGGTTGTCGCGCACCGTGCCCTCGAACAGGAACACGCTCTGGTCCACCGTGGCCAGGGAGGCCGCCAGTTCGCCGGGGGCGATCGCGGCGCGAGGCCGGCCGTCGAAGAGGATCTCGCCCGACCACGGCGGGTAGAGCCCGGTGACCAGCTTCGAAAGGGTCGACTTGCCGCTGCCCGAGCCGCCCACGAGGGCCACCCGCGCCCCCGGTTCGAGCACCAGGTCGAGCTCTTCGATGAGCGGGGGATCGAGCCGGCTGTAGCCGAAGCTGACCCCGCGCAGCTCGAGCCGACCGGCCAGCCGGGCGGGCGCCGGGCCGCCCTCGGAGTCGGCGTCGGCGCCCACCCCGGAGGAGATTTCCGCGGGATAGCGCAGGACGTCGTCCAGGCGGTTCATGTCGCCCTCGACCATCTGCAGCCGACCGCCCAGGCTGACCAGCCGGTTGATCGGCGCGATGAACGCCGCCATCAGCATCTGGTAGGCCACGAGACCGCCCACGGACAGCGAGCCGTTCATCACCCGCAGACCGCCGAGACCCAGGATCAGCGCCGAATTGACCGCCGAGAGCACCGGCGGCAGGGCGTCGAGGACCTGGGTGTAGCGCTCGAGCTGCTGGCGGCCGTTGACCACCTTGGCCTGGTAGCCGGACCAGCGCGAGAACAGGTCGGCCTCGCCGCCCGTGGCCTTCAGCGTTTCGATCGTCTGGAGTCCGCCGAGGGCGGCGCCCATGAGCTTGCCCTGGTCCTGCACCAGGCGCCGGTTGCCGTCCACCCGGCGCCGCGACACGAACCGCAACGCCGCCACGTTCAGGCCCACGATGGCGATGCCCACGAAGGTCAGCAGGGCGTCGTACTGGAACAGCAGCGCGGCGAAGAAGACGATCATGAGGAGCCCCAGGACGTTCGAGGCCAGGTCCCGGGACAGCAGCTGGGCCACCCGGTCGTTGATCGCCACCCGCGAGCTGATGTCGCCGGCATAGCGCTGACTGAAGAACTCCATGGGCAGCCGCAGCACGTGCCAGAAGAAGCGCGCCGAGGAGGACACCGCGAGCCGGGTCTCGAGCCGCAGCAGGTAGGTGACCTGGAGCCAGGTCAGCGCGCCGATCAGAAGCGCGGTAAGGCCCATGGCGAGAAACAGCGGCGGCAGCCAGTCGCGCCGGTCCTCGAGCAGCACCGCGTCCAGGAACACTTTGGAGTAGGCCGGGGCCACCAGGCCCAGGGCCGCCAGGGCGAGCCCGGCCAGGAGGACGAAGCCGAGCGCCGCCCGGGTGCCCGCGAGCCGCGTCCTGAGGGCCGTGAGCAGGCGCGGCGGCGAACCCGCGGGCACGAATTCCGGCGTCGGCGCGAAGGTCAGAACGACGCCGGTGAAGGCCTGATCGAGCTCCTCCACGGTTACCGTGCGCGGTCCGCTGGCGGGGTCGTTCAGGTGGACGGTGTCGCCCGCGAAGCCCTCGAGCACCAGGAAGTGATTGAAATTCCAGTGCAGGATGGCCGGTGGAGCGAGCTGGCGCAGGGTGCCGGGCTCGCGCTTCAGACCCTTGGCCTCGAGGCCGTAGCGCCGCGCCGCCTTGACCACGTTCGACGCCTTGCTGCCGTCCCGCGAGACGCCGCAGGCCACCCGCAGCTCTTCGAGGGGCACGAAGCGGCCGTGGTGGGCGAGCACGATGGACAACGCCGCCGCGCCGCACTCGACAGCCTCCATCTGGAGCACCGTCGGCGTGCGCACGCGGCGCGGCGGAGCCGCCGGGCGCCCTCGCCGCGGCCAGGGCCAGAGGCGCCGGAGCCGGTCGAAACTCATCGCAGGCCCAGCGCCTCCTTGAGCGCCGGGACCACCAGGGCCAGGGGCCGCTCGCTCTTGACCACCACATCCCCAAAAGCCAGGGTGCCGCTCGAGATCTCGAGGCTCGGCCCGCCCGACGACGACCACCGGTAGCCGCTGACGGTGGCCGGGTCCTCTGTCAGGGTGACGTTGATCTGGATCGGCGGGCCCTGCTCCATGAGCTTCGAGACCAGGGCCTCGTTGCCCAGCAGGCGGACCATGCCGCGGGCGGTCGACGGGAACTCCGCCACCCACTGGACCTCGCCGACCAAAGTGCCGTACTCCTCGCGGCGCACGGTGGATGGCGACACTCGCACCGCCATGCCCGTCTTGACCGCCTTGCCGGCCGAGGCGGGAACGAACAGCACCGCCATCAGCTCTTCCGAGAGCACCTCGACGGAGAGCATGGCCGTGCCCGGATCGACCACGTCGCCGCGGTCCGCCAGCACCTCGAGCACCCGCCCGGAGAAGGGCGAGAGCACTTGGACGTTTTCCGCCAGCTGGGCCTCGATCTCGCCGGTTTCGAGCTCGAGGTTGCGCCGCGCCGTCTGACGGACCTCGAGCTGCTGGTCGAGCTGGCGGTCGGCCTCGAGCCGCTTGAGCTCGAGCCCGCCGAGCGCCAGCCGGCGCGCCGCCAGCTCGTCCCGCTTGGCGTTCAAGGCCTGCTGGGTGGCGAGGAGAGTCTGCTTGGTGATCAGCCCGTCGTCGAGGAGCGCACGTTCCGCCTCGATCCGCTCCGCCAAGAGGTCGGCGTCACTCTCGAGAGTGGCGATGGTGCGCACGAGGTCCGCCCGCTCCTGGGCCAGATCTCGCCCGCGCAGCCGCTTCTGCTCGTCCGTCGAGCGCAGCAGGGCCTGGTACTCGCGCTCCTCGGCGGCCAGCTTGGCGCGGTTGTCCGCGATCTGGCGGGTCAGGGCGTCCTGGCGGATGCGGGCCACGGGCTGCCCCTTCGCGATCTCGTCGCCGACCGCCACCAGCACCTCTTCCACCTGGCCCGCTGCTGCCGTCACCAGGTCCGAAACGCCGCCCTGGCGGAGCAAAATGCCCTCGCCCCGGGCCTCCGTGGGAATCTCGCCGAACACCCCCCAACCCAGGCCGGAGAGCACCAGGGCGCAGAGGCCCACGAGGGCCAGCCAGCCCCGGGGATCGGTGACCTGCACCAGCTGATCGAGCTGCTCGGGGGAAGACAGTCGCTCAAGAGCCACCTTGCGGAAAATCAAGGTTCATCCCTCCTCACGCTCGGCACGGTGATCAAGCGGGACGCCTGGATCTCGGCCGCTTCGCCCCGGTCGGCGAACAGCGTGCCGGTCTCGAAGCGCAGCCGGACCAAGGCCTGGGCCACGGCCAGCTCGGCCGCGACCTCGCTCTGGCGGGCCGCGGTGAGCCGATCCTGCTGGGAAATGAGGTCGAGCAGCGTCGAGGTCCCGGCGCGGAGCTTCTTCTCTTCATTGACCACCGCCCGCTCGAACAGCCGCACCGCCTGGTTCGCCTTCTCGAGCCGCTGGGCGCTGCGCCGGAGCCCATCGAGGGCGGCCGGCACGTCGGCCCCGAGGGCCTTTGCGACGCGTTCGACTTCGAGCGCGCTCTGCCGGAGCGCCGCCTCGGACTGGATCAGAACGCCCTCGGCTTCGTGGTTGCCGGTGGGCCAGAGCAGGCTGAACCCGAGGGAGGCTCCGGCCCCGGGCACATTGCGACCGAGCGGCGCGAAGTAGCGCCCGGCTCCCTCCCCGGTGTCGAAGCCGGACCAGGTCGGCGCGAAGATCAGGTCGAGCACCGGCTGGAGATCGGAGGCCGCGGCCCGGCGGAGGATCTCGGCACCCTCCCACCGCGCCTCGGCGGCTCGGTGATCGGCTCGGCGGCGGCGCGCTTCGTCGACCCACACGGCAGACTGCCCGAGGCCGGGCACCGTCGACGCGTCGAGCGCCGGAAAGGTGTCGGCGGGGCGGGACAAAGCTGCGATCTCCCCCGCCTCCAGGCCGATCTCGCGGCCGAGATCCTGCCGCGCCCGAAACAGCGCCTGCTCGCCTCCGATCGTGGCCGACTCCTTGGCCGCGAGATTGGCCTCGAGCTGCACCAGCTCCGCGGCCGGCACCTGGTCCGCCGCGATCAGCAACCGGGTCTTCTCGAGGAGCTCGCGAGAACCGGCCTCGCTCGCCCTGAGGACTTCGAGGTCGACCTCCGCCGCCAGCCAGGTCCAGTATTGGGAAACCACCGCCCTGAGCCGGTCCGAGATCCGCTGCTCGAGGTCCAGAGCCGCCGCCGCGAGCTCCCGCTCCGCCGCCGCCTCCCGGGCCGTCGTCACCTCTCGCCCCCGCCCGCGCAGGAGCGGCTGGCGAATCCGGAACGTCACCGTGCCTTCGTTGCCGGGCAGGTCGCTCGCCTCGAGATCCTCGCTTCGGCGAAGGCTCACCTCGGGCTCGAGGGACAGGCCGCTGCGCAGCTTGAAGCTGAGCCCGAGGGTGGATTCGAGCGCACGGGTCTCCGTGACCGAGTCGGCCGAGTCGGGAATCCGCGATTCACTCACCGTGGTGCTCGCCGCGATCACCGGGTCGAACTCCCCGCGGGCCACCACAAGAACGCCCCGGGCCGCCTCCAACCGCGCCTCCTCGAGGGCCACGTTCGGGTCCCGTTCGAGGGTCCAGCGCACCGCCGTGAGCAGGTCGAGACCCGCCCCCGGGGGTGCCTCCGTCGCCATCGCTCCACCCGCCACGAGGAGCGCCAGGAACGACCGGAGCACGCATCTTCGCATTAGATCCAACCTTGGTTTAGCCTAGCATCATGAGGACGGGGGAAACCGCCGAGTCGCCTTCCGACGAAACCGCCGAGCTCGCCGCGTATCACCGGATCGCCTTCGACTTCGGGGTTCTTGGGGAAGGCGTCCGGCTGCCCTTGGCGGACGAGCCCTTCGTCGACTTCTGGCGCCCGCTCGTGGCCGACGCCCGTGGTCGAGGTGCCTGGCCGGCTCTCGTCGAGCGGCTGCCCCAGCTGCGCTTCCCCATCGCGGCCGGAATCAGCGACACCGACCCCTACCGGGCAGCCACCCGGCGCGGCGTGCCGCCGGCCGACATCCCCGAGGCGACCGGCCTCGCCCTCGAACGGCCCGAGGATCTCGAGCTCCAGCTTCATCCGAGCGCCGCTGGCCACATTCCGCTCCTCCTCGTTCGTCATCGCCCGGACTTCGTCACCCTGCTCCAGGCCCTCGCCCACCGCAACGAGCCGCGGCTGATTCCCACCGGTCAGGGGGCCCTGATGGTCTCGGGCTACAACAACTGGTGCCGAATCTCCGAACTGAAGAGACAGTGGGAGGCGCGATCGGACGAAAAAAAGCCGCCCACCTGGGGCGACGAGCTGACCCGCCTGCAGGGCCACAAGGAGCTCTACCAGGACTGCTTCATCCTCCTTTCGGACGGACCCTACAGTGCCGTTCTCGCCGCCGACCTGGCCCTCGACGAAGCCACCTGGCGCGAGCGCTCCCTCGTCCTGCGGCGCGACCACGAATGCGCCCACTACTTCACCCTGCGGCTCTTCGGCTCCATGCGCAACCACCTCCAGGACGAGCTCATGGCCGACTTCGCCGGCCTCGTGGGCGCCTTCGGCCAGTACCGGGCGGAGTGGTTCCTGCGCTTCCTGGGCGCCGGCGCCTTCGACCGCCCCGGCCGCCGCCTCGACCTCTACCGCGGCAATCCGCCCCTCGCCGACGCCGCCTTCGCCCAGCTCCAGCACCAAGTCGCCGCCGCGGCCCGCAACCTCGAGCGCTTCGACCAGGCCCGCGAGCGATCCAGCGATCCCCACGACACCGCCCGGGTTCTGACCGTTCTGGCCAGGTTCTCGATCGAAGAGCTGGCGAAGGAAGGTGCGGAGGAGCGGCTGGCGACGGCGGTGGTGAGGCGCCCCTGAGTCGATCTCAGGCTCCCACCAGCAGCCGCAGCTTCCGCTCCGCCACCCCGACCGTGAGCCTCTTTCCGAAGTCGAAGCGGAGGTAGTCGTCTTCGATACCGTCGCCGAAGACGACGCCGCCGCGTTCGTTCTCGGAGGTGAGGACGAGCTCCTCGCCGGCCGCGATTTCGCCCGCGGTGAGCTCGGTGCCGGTGGCGCGGCTGGGGAAGGCCTCGCGGACGAAGAAGGCGAGACGGGGTGCGTCGATCGTTGGGAGCCGCGGCGCCTGGACGCGTTCGCGCTCGATGGAGCGGGCCCAGCCGGTGGCGCCGGTGCCGGTGCAAACGATGACTCCGGAGGAGGAGTGGCGTTCCTCGCGACCGGCCCAGGCGAGGCGGTAGCGAGCCGATTGGTGGGTCTGGTGGCCGATGAAGATCTCGTTGAGCGCCACCAGCTCCTGGCCGTCGTCGAGGGTCGCCCGGACCATGGTGCGGATTTCGAAGCGGGCACTCTCGGCCACGGCGGCGGCGAGCAGGTCCCCGATAGCCGACGGCGGGTGACGGACCAGCACGCCATCGTAGAGGTTCGGGTCCGGGTTGATTCCGATCACCGGCTGGGCGGTCAGGTACTTGGCGACGTTGGCGACGAGGCCGTCCTGGCCGAGGGCCACGACGATGTCCTCGGGTTCGAAGAGGAAGCGGTCGAGGTCTTCGCGCGGGACCGACGCGTGGCGCCACTTGGCGGGCACGGCACCCAGGACGGCGGCGCGGATCTCGCCGAATCGCTCGGCGCGGGCTCGGATCGGCGCCAGGTCTTGCCGGCGAGAACGCAGGAAGAACTCGGCCTGCTGGGGCGTGCCGTGCTCGACGAGCAGGCGCTCGAAGGGCAGTTGCCGGGTCACCAGCACCACCCGCGGCGGCAGCCGCCCGAGGGTCATCCGCGGTCCCGCGGGTCCTCGGAGGAATCGGCGGTCCCCTTGCCGCTCCCGCCGCGGCGCTTGGCCACCTCCCGCTCCCCCGCCCGCAGCAGGTCCGAAAGGATCGGACCGAGCAGGTCCGGGGTCACGTTCAGGTGCTCGATGCGCTGGAGCTTGCCGGCGAGCTCGCGCAGGGCGAGGGCGGCCAGGGTCTGGGGTTCGACTTCGCGATGGATCTTCATGCGGGCAGCCTCCGCCTCGGTGCGGGCGCCCTCGACCACCCGAATCGCCCCGGCCTCCGCCTCGGACTCGAGGCGCCGCCGATCGGCCGCCGCGCTCGCCTCGATGCCCTGCGCCAGGGCGTCCTCGGTGGCGCCCTGGCGCTTGTTGGCGCCCGTTTGCTCGATCAGCTGGGCCTCGCGACGGGCGATCTCGATCTGATTCTGGAGCGTGTTCTCCTGGATCGCCCGCTCCTTCTCGACCGCCCGGGCTCGGCGCTCGAAGGTGGCATCGTCGGCGCTCTGCTGGATCGACTCGCGGGCGGGTGTCTGCAGGGCCTTGTCGAGCTCGGCCGTGGGACTCACGGCCGAGACCCGCACCGCCACGATTTCGAGACCGAGCCCGGAAAGCCCCTCGTCGGCCACCAGCCCGCCGCGAATGCGCTCCCGGATCTCCGTCGCTCCGCTCGCCAGCAGCTCCCGCAACCCGGTCGCCACCAGGTGCTCCCAGGCGAGCTGCTGGGCCAACTGGGTCAGCAACAGGGAGAGCTTGTCGAAGGGCTGCTGGGTGTGCTGCCCGCGCAGGGGATCGATCGCGAAGTCGATGCGCCGGGCGAGAGTTTCCGGGCTCGCAACTCGATAGGTCACGACTCCTTGGACCACGACCTCCTGAAAGTCCGCCGAGCGGCCATGAAAGGCGAAGGTGAGGTCCCGGTCGTCGAGAGGGATCTCGACCAGGCTCGTGGCCAGCGGCCGGAACCAGAAAGCCAGCCCCGGGCCACTGCGCACGACCCTGCCCTTCCTTAGCTGGATCAGATGGCTCGAGGCCTCCGCACGAAGGTGGCGAAGCAATGGATAGCGATGGATCTCGGCCATGGCGCGCCCTCGACCTAGGGAGTTGGAACCGGGGTTAGTCTACGATGGCGGCTCCAACTTCGATACGATCACCCGAGAGCACCACGACATGCCGAGCATTCACCCGATCCAGCCCATCCTGGTCGCCGTCCTGGCGGGGATCCTCTGGTACATGAAACGCAAGCCCGCCGATCGCTCGGCGAGCGGGAGCCGCGGTAAGAAGCCCGCCGCGCCCACGCCCACGCAGTCGCCCGCCCAGAAGGCCGCCAAGGCGAAGGAGAAGGCCGAGCAGGCCTACCTGAAGTTGCGGCAGCAGGCCCTCCAGACGAAGCGCGAGGGCCTCGGGCTTCCTCCCCCGCAGGGCGATGACGAGATCTATGGGCTCCTGATGGAGATGGAGATTGCGGATTCGGTGGTGACCCTGGTCTGCTTCGCGAACGGCGAGGCCAGCCTGTGCTACCAATCGGGCGGCGGAATGGTCGGCGAGCCGTCCCACGAAGAGGTGCACCGAGCTGCCAAGGAGTGGGTCGCCCTGGGCCAGCGAGCTCTGCCCCGCATGGTCCCCTCGACCAGCCAACCGTTGCCGGGGCCGGACAAGATTCGCTTCTACGCCCTGACTTCGAACGCCATCCTGGCCACCGAGACCGACCGTGCCGCGATCGGTCAGCCCGGCAACGATCTCTCCGCCCTCTTCTACAGTGGTCAGGAAGTCGTGAGCCAGATGCGGGAAGCGCAGGCTCGCCAGACGGCGAACCAGGCGGCTCCCGCGGCACGCTGAACGCTCTCCCGAGGCCTATTCGCCCTTGGGCAACACATCGGGCCACCAGGTGACGGCTTGGTCGAGGGGCCACGGGCAGGTTCGTTGAATGTCCAGCTGGTCGAACATCGGCGAGTGCGAGGCCAGCGCGAAACGCAGGTCGCCCCGGCCGCCGCAACGGTATTGGGGCGAGCCGAAGGCGACGGCAAGGGTGAGCACGACCTCGATGGCGGCCCAACCGGCGAGGGCCGCCGGCACCACGGCCCGGCGACGACTCCGCCAAAGGGCTCCGGTCCACAGGACGACGGGCAGCACGGCGGCGTGGAAAAGGATGACTCCCTGCCAGTAGCGCGGCGTCGTGGGCGCGAGGGCGAACACGGCGACGGCCGCTACGAGGCTCCAGAAGCAGTAACCCTGGAGCCAGGTGCGGTCGGACGCCGTCGCCGCCAGCGGAGCCAGCCAGGCGCGCCGGCGGCGACGCAGCAACCAGGCGTTGGCCGCGAACGGCACCAGGAGGGTCAAGGACAGCAGCCACGGGCCGGCGGCGGTCAAGACGGGCCCGAGCCAGGGGTCTGCTCCCAGGGCGGTGGTGAAGTCGAACCGGGTGACCTTCTCCGGCAAAAACAGCGCGGGGTAACGGAACCAGTACGCGAGGCCCCGGACCAGGGGGTAGACCAGAACCAACCCGCGAAATGGGAACCCCTTCGCCGCCTCGGTCACGATGGCGGGATGGGTCGCCAGCTCGAGCGCCCAGGGAACCAGCGTCAGGCCGGCGGTGACGGCACCAGTGATTCCCCCCAGCCAATGGGGTTTGAAGTATCCCCGCAGCCACAGCAGCCCAGACGCCGCCAAGAGCAGCACGGCGGAAGGATGGATCTGGAGGGCGATCACCACCCCCGCTGCCAGGGCGAAGGAGGGCCAGAACCGCGCGCGCTCCCGCTGGGCGAAGGAGCTCCAGAGGTGCAGGGCACCGAAGAGGAACAGGTAGTTCGGGTTCCACAGGAAGGCCGAGAAGTAGAGCCGCCAGGGGTTCAGCCAGTAGACGACGGCCAGAACCAGCCGTTCGCGTGGATCGAGAATCCGTCTGAGACTGCGGTCCAGGAGACACCAGGCGCCGAGGTGGAAGGCCAGGACGAGCAGGCTCGGCGCCCGGAAATCGAGCCACAGGAACATCGGCAGCCCCACCAACAGACTCGTGATACCGCCGGGCGTGTTGCCGCCGGTGGACATCGGATTGCCGTAGGCGATCCAGTCTCCTTCCACGACCAGTAGCCATCCCCGGGCGAGCAGGTTGAGCTGATCGCCGCCCAGCTGGCCCCGGGCCACCATCAGGCCGGACAGAACGAGTCCGAGCCCGAAGGCCGTCCAACGAAGACGGGAAGCGAGGCGGGGCGAAGGAATCCTGGGCGACATACGGCGTGACGGCGGAGATTACTCCGAATTCGCCCGGCGGGTCGGTTACAATCGGCCCGACAGGACCCTCCGGCGAGCGGATAACTCTATTTCGCCGAAGATCTTGCCGAAGACTTCGCGGACCGCGGACAAAAATGTCGGCTTGCGCTTGCCGGAATGATGATGTAGCATCCGCCCGTTCATTTCCCGAAGTTTCGGGTCGCAGGTCGCCGCGGGGCGTAGGAGTGATGTGACCGCCAATGGCCGCAAGGTCGAGATCCTCGGACGGCGCCTGCGCCGTCTTCGTCGAGAGAGCAAGCTCTCTCCGGAGGAACTGGCCGGCCGAATCGGTCTCGACCCCCAAGATCTCGCCCGCATCGAGCGCGGCGAAGCTCGAGTCGGCATCGAGACTCTCTTTCGCCTCCTCTCGGAATTCCAGATCGATCTCCGGCACCTGGCCACGCTCGCGAGCGACGAGCCCGAGGAGCCGATCGAGCGTTTTCGTCGCAACTTGACATGAGTTTCCCTGGGGCTGAACACAGAACCAACGGTTGGGGTGCTGGTGATGGCTAAGAAGCAGAACGAGTGGACGGTCGAGTACGAGCAGCTTCGGGATCTCGGCACCGAGCGCCTCGAAGCGGAGCGCTTCGCGGAGGCACTGGACTTTTTCGACCGGGCCTACCAGATCGCCGAACGCATCGGCGACCGCAACATGATCGACCTGGCCTTCTGCAACCGAGCCGCCTTGGCCTTCCACCTCAAGAAACCCGGCGACTGGACGGGACGGCTCCAGGAAATGCTCCTGCGCACCGCCGAGTCGCGGGTCGCCCGCTTCGCCGCCTACAATCTGGCCCGCTTCTACGATCGCGAGCAAAACCTCACCAAGGCCATCTTCTACGCCCGCATCGCCCTACGCCACTCGGCCGAGCTCGAGAGCTCGGAGCTCCAGGCATCAGCGCTCGATTTGCTCGGCAATGCCCACGTGGCTATGAACGACTTCAGCGGCGGGACTCGCGAGTACCAGAAAGCGCTCGACCTGTTGGGCGATTCGCCGTCGATTCGCCGTGCAGTGGTGCTCGCGAATGCGGCCTACCCGCGCCTGCTTCGCAACGAGATCCGTGAGGGCATGTCCGACCTGTACCGCTCTCTGCGCTACTTGAGATCCTGCGGCGTCCGGTTCTACCAACTCAACACCCACCTGTCCCTGGCCTTCGGCTACCTCCTGCTCGAGCGACCCATTCGCGCCATCGATCACGCCACCCGGGCACTCGATCTGGCCGAGGAATTCGAGCAGCCGAGCGGTGTGAAGTACTCCCTGCTGATGATCGGAGAGGCCTACAAGATCGCGGGTGACCCACCCACCGCCCGCCGCTGCTTCGACATCCTTCAGGAAACTTACTACCCCGACAAGCCCGAGGTTCCGGCCATGCTGCTCGGCCTCGACCTGTGCAAAGTCATCAACCTGAGGGCCTGACCATGAACCGAACGAACTCGCTCCGGAGCTCCTTCGCGCGCACGGCCCTCGGCATCGCGGTCGTGCTTCTCGCGGCCGCGTCGGCAGTTGCCGAAACCAGGGCCTCAACCACTCTGGGCAGCCAAGGGGAGGTCTACAGCGTCGTCGCGGGCACCTACGGCTCCCTGTTCCCCAAGGGCACCGCCCTGCGCGCGGACCGGCCGGTGTTGGCCCTCGACATTGCCCGGCCCGACCGATCCCGCCAGCGGATCCTCGTGCGCGGCACCGAGCGGCCAGAGGTCGACGCCGCCCCCACCCTGTTCCTCGAGCGCAGCTCCAACGCCCTGTACGTGGTGTGGGAGAGCCGCCGCAGCGCTACCTCCTCGGCCTTGCTCCTGACCAGCTTCAAGGGCGGTCAGTGGAGCGAGCCGATCGAGATTTCCGACGACCTGGCGCCGCTCAAAGGCGCGCCGCAGATCGCCATCACACGCGACGGCTTCACCACTCGGGTGTCCGAGGACGAGACGCGTCGCCACGACACCACGGTGCTCCACCTGGCGTGGTGGGAGAAGCAGGCCGACGGGATCGAGAAGGTCTACTACGCACCGGTCATTCTCGAAAACGGCATTTACGTCGGCTGGAATCCAATCTACTGCCTCAACGACCTCGACCTGGCGGAGGGCACGGACGCGGCGATTCCGGAGACCCTGTTGCAGGCGCCACAATTGTCGCCAGGCAAAGACGTCCACTCGGTTGTGATCGGCCTGGTCAACGGGCGCACCGGTCGGGTGCTGGGCATCGAGGTGCGACCGGTGCCGGGCGAGGTCGGCTTCCTGGTTGACGGCTTCCACAGCCAGTTGATCGACATCGGCAGGCGCGACGACGACCGCATCAAGGCGGCCATCCAGGGATTCCACAGCCAGCTGATCGACATCGGCGCCCGCTTCAACAAGGGAGTCGTGAGGGCCTTGGCTTCCGAAATGACCACCGAATTGACCGCGGTGCTGAACGAAACCCCAGTCGATCGGCCCTTCGTCGATTTGCTCGACGACTTCCGGAACACGATCATTCGCCTCGGCTCCGACACCCTCGGCGACCTCAACCGTTCGGACCGGGCCTCTCTGACGCTCGAGATCGACCGGCGCGAGGCGGATGTCGAAGGGGACCCGGAGAACACCCACCTGATCGGCCTGCGCCTAGTGTCGGACCGCCCGGCGCCGCCGGTCGGCGCGGGCAAGGCGCGGATCTACATTTCCGAGGACGCCCAACGGGTGCTCGTTTCCTGGCGAGACGGCGACACCCTGGTGTACTCCGAGGCGGGCGAGAGCGATGGTCTGAGCCCGGCCTGGGCACCTACTCAGAGCCTGCCGCTGGTCGGCCTCACCGAGGCCGAGGCCGAGGGAATGCTCGAGTCCCGGGTGCGCCAGCGTCACTGATGGCCCACCGCTCCCGTGCGCCTCCGGTCGACCCCGAGGCGCACGGGCTCCCCCCTTTTCCCTCCCGCCCTGTTAGCATTCATCCCCCTTGGGGAGCCCAATTTGAGCATGACCGTCCCTTCTCCACCCCCTCGCCGAGTCGTCACCGAGCACCCGCTCAACGCCGAGACACCGCTTTCCGCCGTCGCCGCCATCGAAGTGCCGGTGGGCACTTTCTACGTGCGCAGCAACTTCGACCAGCCGGCGCTCTCTCCCGAGACCTTCCGCCTCGCCGTCACCGGTTGCGTCGCACGACCGCTGTCGCTCTCGCTCGCCGAGCTGCGCGCGTTGCCCGCCAAGACCCTGACCGTCACCGTGGAGTGCGCCGGCAACGGCCGCACCGCCATGCGACCGGTGCCGCCCGGGACACCCTGGGATTTCGGCGCCGTGGCCACGGCCACCTTCACCGGGACCCCGCTCCGCGGCGTGCTGGCGGCGGCCGGAGTGGCCCCCGACGCCGTCGAAGTGCTGTTCGTGGCGGCGGACGAGGGAACGGTCGAGACCGGTGATCACGCTCGCTTCGAGCGCAGCCTGCCCCGGGCCGCGGCCGACGACGAAGACATCCTGCTCGTTTGGGCCATGAACGGCGAGCCCCTCGTGGCGGAGCACGGCGCACCCCTTCGCCTCGTGGTGCCGGGCTGGTACGGCATGGCCTGGGTCAAATGGCTGACCGAAATCCGGCTGCTGGCCGAGCCCCACGCGGGGTTCTTCCAAACGGAGCGCTACATCTACCTCGCCGACGAGGACGCTCCGGACGGCACGCCCGTCGAGCAGATCCGGGTCCGCGCCCTGATCACCGAGCCGGCCGACGGGGCCACCGTTCCCTCTGGTCCGGTAGAAGTGCGCGGCGCGGCCTGGTCCGGCTACGGGGAGATCGAGCGCGTCGAGGTTTCGACCGACGGCGGCGCGAGCTGGACCGCGGCGGATATCGGTGCTTCCGGCGGTCGCTACGCCCTACGCACCTGGTGGGTGCGCTGGCACGCCGCCTCGGGTCCTGCGGTGCTGCTCGCCCGGGCCACCGACGCCGCGGGCAACGTTCAACCCTTGACGGCCCGGTCCAACGAGCTCGGCTACGGCAACAACGGCGCCCTCCCGGTGGCGGTCACGGTGGTCGGATGACGCCCGGTTCGCCCCTTTCGCTGATTCAGCGCCGCGGCTTGCTGGTGCGCGAATTCCTGCTGCTCGACGACCGTGTCGAGGTGCGCGAGCGGCTCCCCCTGGTGTCGTCCGAGGCCCGGGTGCCGCTGGCTCGCATCGCTGAAGAGCCGGTCCAGATCGCAACCCGCTCGCGCGGGCTCCTGGCGGCCGCCATCGGCGCCACGGCGCTCGGCTCCGCCGTCGCTCTGTTCTTCCCGCAGTGGATCGGCGGAGTCGCCCTCGGAGCCGCCGGCGCCCTCGCCGCGGTTCTGTGGATCCTCTTCCTGCGGGGCTGGCGGCGACAGCTGGTCTACCCCGCCGCCGAGGTCGATCTCAACTTTTTCGCCGACCCAGGCCACCGCGCGGAGCTCGATCCTTTTCTCGAGAGCCTCTTCGAGCGTCGCCGGCAGGTGCTCGCCGGGGACGTCGAGCGGGAGAGTGCCGAGGGGCCGGCTGACGACCTCGAGCGCTGGAGCTGGCTCCACGAGCAGGGCTACCTGACCGACGAAGAGCTCGGGCTGCTCGAGGAGCGCTTCGGTCAAGGCAGCGTAGACTCCGGCGACACGGTGCATTGAACTTCGCTCGATTTCTGTAATCGATCGTTTCCGGCCGTCACTCCTTCTCGAGAAGGGGCAGACATTGAACGATCCCGCAAGGAAGGGCCCGCGACGGCTCGAGGACTGGCGACAGGACCACGAGGGCAGCTCGGCCGAAGGCTCGGACCGGCTGCATCTGGCGCCGCGCACCGAGCTGCGGGTGTTGCGCCAGGCCGTGGCCCGCGGGCTGGTCGCCTGGGACGACATCGAGGCGATCGCGGAGCGAGTTTCGCGGCGCTCTGGAGACGGCCGCCCGGCCACGGGTTCGTGGCTCTATGCCCTGATCGAAGCGGGCCAGCTGTCCCCCGAACTGGTCGAAGAGCTGGCCCGGAGCGTCACCTCCGGCGAGCCCCTCGAAGCCCCCGGCGCGGACCCCGCATCCCCCGCCACCCTCGACCTCGGGCGACCGCCGAGCCGCCCCGCTCGGGCGCTGCTCGAAGGACTCGACGAAACCCTCGCGGGCTGGGATCGCTACCAGCTGGTGTCTTACCTCGGCGCGGGCGGCATGGGATCGGTCTACAAGGCCTTCGATCCGTCCTTGATGCGCTTCGTGGCGCTCAAGTTCCTGCATCGGGACGAACACGAGGAGGAAGTCCGCTTCCTGCGCGAGGCCCGGGACCAGGCCCGCGTCGACCACCCCAACGTCGGTCAGGTCTTCGAAGTCGGCGAGGCGCCGGGCGGTCGCCCCTACATCGCGATGCAGTTGATCGCGGGCGAGACGCTCGACATCGCGCTCGACGGCCAGTCCCGCGAGACTGTGGTGCGGGTGCTAAGGGACGTCGCGCTGGCCGTCCACGCCGCCCACAAGCATGGTCTGATCCACCGCGATCTCAAACCGGGCAACATTCTGGTCTCGCGGCGGGCCACCGGGAGCCTTCATCCCTATGTCGTCGACTTCGGCCTCGCCCACGATGTCGAGGACCCGACCCTCGCGAAGACGCGCAACTTGATCGGAACGCCGGCCTACCTGGCGCCGGAACAGGTACGCGGCGCCCTCCCCGACCGCCGCACCGACGTCTACAGCCTGGGGGTGGTGCTCTACGAGCTGCTCACGGGCAAGGCCCCGTTCTCGGGTGGCACGGTGGCCGAGACTCTGGTGGCGATCCTCGAGCAGAAGCCCGATCCGCCCACCGGCAAGGTTCCCGACCTGCCGCGGGATCTCGCCGCGATCACCCTGAAATGCCTTGAAAAGAACCCGGCGGACCGCTACGACTCGGCGCGGGCCGTGGCCGAGGACCTCGACCGGTTCCTCGAGGGCGAGCCGGTTCTGGCGCGCCGGGCGGGAGCTGCCGAAGGCCTGTTGCGCTGGGCACGCAAGAACCGCAAGCTGGTGGCCGTGGCGGGCGTGGCGACGGTGGCCGTGCTCGTCCTCGGGACCATGAACCTGCGCACGCGCGCCGAGTCCCAGCGGCGGGCGGAGCTGGCCCAGACCTTCGGCCAGCGGGTCCAGCAGCTCGAGTCCGACGTCCGGTTCGAGACCCTGCTTCCCATCCACGACACCACCGCCTTCCGGCGCCGGCTGCGCCAGTCCATGGCCCAGACCGAGCTCGAGATGACTCAGCTGGCTCCCCTCGCCGATGGGCCCGGTCACTATGCCCTGGGCATGGCCTACTGGGCGCTTCAGGAGGCGGCGCCGGCGGCGGAGCACCTGGAGCGGGCCTGGCACGCCGGCCAACGGGGGCCCGAGGTGGCCATCGGCCTGGCTCTGGCCCTCGGTCACCTGTCGTCCCGGGCGCTCCTCGAGAGCGATCGCCCCCTGCCCTCGGACCTGGCCCGAAAGGCCCTGCGTGACGAGCTGGCCGAGCTCTACCGTAAGCCCGCCCTGGACTACCTGCGCACCAGCGCCGGCCGCGTGCCCGCCGCCACGGCGCCCGAGCTCCATGCGCTGCTGGCGCTGTACGAAGGTCGCTTCGCGGACGCCCTCGAGGCGGTGCGCTCCTCGCGGATCACCACTTCGTGGCTCTATCAGGGTTCGCTGATCGAAGCCGAGGCGCTGCTCGCCCAGGCCGACGAGGCCCTCGAGGCGGGACGCCGGGGCGAGGGCGTGGCGCTCCTCGAAGGCGCTGGCGAGGTCTACGGGCGCGTTCTCGGCATCGCCCGCAGCGACGCCGCGGTGCACGCCGCCGAGTGCGGCCGTCGTTTCAAGCTGCTCCAGGTCGAGATCGCCGCCGACGACCCCGCGGCCGCCGCCACTCGCGACGCCGCCCTCGCCATGTGCGACCTCGCCCTCGTCGCCAGCCCGGAGCTGGCCGAGGCCCACAGCAAGAAGGCCGGCATCCACACCCGCTGGGCCGAGGCACTCAGTCGTCGCGGAGCCGACCCCTCGGCCGAGATCGCTCGCGCGATCGCCGCCGCCCGGGCCGCCATCGCGATTCAGCCCGACGAGCCCAACGCCTACGGCCACCTGACCATGGCCCACCGCCTCGAGGGGCGCTTCAAGCTCGAGCGCGGCCTCGACCCGGGCGCCGATCTCGATCGCGCAATCGCCGCCGCCGAGCAGGCCGTAACGCTGGCCCAGAGCACCTCGAACGGTTACAACCTGCTCGGCAACGCGGTGCTCACCCGGGCCATCGCCACCCAGCGCCGCGGCCTCGATCCTCGCTCGGACCTGGCGAGGGCGACCGAGGCCTACGAGCGTTCGATCGAACTGTTCGCGCGCAATGCCGGTGCCCACACGAATCTGGGCAACGTGTGGAAGACCCGCGCCGAGTACGAGATGGGCCGCGGAGTGGACCCCAGCGTCGCGATCGCGCGGGCGGTCGAGTCCTTCACCCGCGCGGTGGAGCTGACGCCGGACTCGGCGCCGTTCCACAACAACCTCGGCAATGCCCACCTGACCCTCGGCGAGTTTCAGGAGCTCTCGGGGGGCGACGGGGATCCCGCCTTCACCGAGGCCGCCGAGGACTATCGCGCCGCACTGGCCCTCCGCCCGGGCTACGCCCTGGCCCACTGGAACCTGGCCTACGCCGAGCGCTGCCGGGCCGAGGTCGCGCGGCGCCGTGGGGCCGACCCGGCGGCGGCGCTGGCCCGAGGGTTCGCCGCCCTGGTCGCGGCGGAGCGTCTGAACCCCGCGGACCCGGACAACGACCTCGAGCGGGCCCGGCTCGAGCGAGTGGCCGCCCGGTCCAACCCGGGAACCAGAGGCTCGGCCGCCCTGGACCGGGCCGACGCGGTGCTGGCGAGAGCGCGTCGCAGTCACCCGGAGAATACCGGTGCCCTCGTCCTCTTGGCCGAACTGGCGCTCGATCGCGCCGAGCGTGCGGCAGGCCGGGCCCGCGATCAGGCCCTCGAGCGAGGACTCGCCGCGGCCGACCGGGCTCTCGAGCTCGAGCCCGACTCCCTGGACGCCCGAGCCGTTCGCGGCTTGCTGGCGGCCCGGGCCAGCGAGCGAGCGGCCTCTCCCGTGCGGGCTCGCCAGTTCGCGGAGCGCGCCACCGCGGACCTCCGCCACGCTCTCGCGACCAACCCGTTCCTCGAGCGGCGCCTCGGCCCCGTTCTCGCCGGGCTGGCCGGGAAGGCCCCCGGCGGCACGGGCTGAGGGCGAGGGACGACGCAGGCGTCAGGGAATCCAGATCGTGCCGCCACCGCCGTTGGTGTCGCAGGCAGAATCGAGCTGGACGGCGTCGTGGCCGACGCCGAAGCGGTCGTCGGCATCGAGGAGCACCGAGACCCAAGCCTGGGCGGTGCGGCCGTGGACCCCTTCGGCCTCCGGCGAGTTGAGATTGAGGAACAGGCCGCCGAACGGAAAGGGCGGATTGGGACTGGCTCCGCCGGGAACCGGCGAGGCGCTCAGGGAAACGCGCTGGGTCGCGAGGGGAAAGCAGGTGTCGTCCGCGCCGCTGCACAAGTCGAAGCTCTGCTCCTGTTCGTCCACCGCGACCACGTCGCTCACGCGCAGGGGGCGCCAGCTCGGAGCCGACCCGCACTCGTGCTCGGCGAAGTCCATCACCCGGGTATCCCGCCAGACCGCCAGGCGGGTTCCGCCGGTGAAGAGGCCGCCGTCCAAGAAGCGGGTGAAGAACTGCGTCGGCAGCGGCTCGCGACCGTCGGTCGCCAGTCCGCCGACGTAGCGGGAGTAGAACGTGTAGTCGCCGGCGACGTACGGACACTCGTCGCTGCCCTGGCCCACGCTTGGGGTGTTGCACGCCTCGATGTGCACCATTGACTCGCTCTGGGCGAAGTTCCGCTTCGCGTCGAGGTAGAAGTAGTCGCCCATCAGTTGATTGACGTTGCTCGCCACGGCCGGTTCGTCGCTCGGAATCGCGGGAAAGTAGCCGGGCGCGCCCGGGTATTCGCTCGTGCAGTTGCGGAGGGTGTCGATCGTGATGTACCCCCGGGCGATTCCGTCGCCGTAGCGAGCGGCCGAGCAGCGTCCGGTGGTGGCGGAAGGCTCTCCCGTGTGGGCCCGGCCCAGCGCGGCGGGATCGATCGCGGCCGGGGGCAGAAGGGTGTCGCAGTCCGAGAACGACCCTTCGTTCCCTTCCGAGCCCCCGGGACTGATCGCGTCGTTCGGATCGTGGGGCTGGTCCGCCGTCTGCGCCACCGCCCCGCTGACGAACAGGTCGCGGAGGTTGAAGGTCTGGATGTCGTACCCGGTGAGGTAGACGTTGAAAACCGCCGTCGGCAGGGCGTGGTCGGTCCACAGGACGACGTTCGCCAGGGTCGCGGAATCCGCAGCGTTGGAGATCGAGAACAGCGTCGTGACGCCGTCGGGCTGGTTCAGATCCACTTCGAAGTACGGCAGGAGCAGAATCGCGGCGGGCACGACGTCGATCGTGCAGAGCTCGGCCCGGGCGGCCGGGCCGCCGAGAACCAGAAACAGGGCAACGGAAGCCAGGAGTCTCTGTGGCATGGCGTCTCCTTTCGTCGGCCGGCACCGCCGCGGGGAATGCCCGAGGCGACCGACCGAGGGTGAACCCACGTCACATAGTGTTTTTTGACTTCGACTATACGTTGCACAACAGAAACAGTCAAATCCGCTCGCCGCCATCTCGCCTGATAGGCTCGGGCCTCCTGATCCCCTTTCGGAGGAAACCCATGCGGTCGCGCCCCGCTCTCGTCGCTCTCGCCGCCTTCGGCCTTCTCGGCACCGTCCTGCCCGCCTTCGCTCTCCCCCACGGCGGGCACCACCCGAACGCTCTCGACAAGCACCGGGACGCCACGGTCGCGGCCGCCGCCGAGGAGCCGCCGGCGCCGGAGCCGGCCGAGCCGGTGGCCGACAGACCCAAGGAAGAGGAGAAGTGGGACGTCGAGAAACCGCCGGGCGAGGCGAAGACGGTGTCGATCGACGTCACCCAGGGGACCTGGATGTCCCTCGACGTCTCGCCGGATGGTCGCGAGATCGTCTTCGACCTGCTCGGCGACCTCTACCTGCTGCCGATCGAAGGGGGCGAAGCGAAGGCCATTACCACCGGCTGGTCCTGGGACATGCAGCCGCGCTTCAGCCCGGACGGAACCCGGATCGCCTTCACCAGCGACCGGGGGGGCGGCGACAACGTCTGGGTGATCGACCGCGACGGCACTCACCCGAAGGCGGTGACGAGCGAGAAGTTCCGGCTCTTGAACAGCCCCGTCTGGACGCCCGACGGCGAGTACGTGGTGGCTCGGAAGCACTTCACGGGCACCCGCTCCCTGGGCTCGGGCGAGATGTGGATCTACCACCGCTCGGGCGGCGGCGGCGCGGCTCTGACCAGCAAGCCCAACGATCAGAAGGACGTCGGCGAGCCCGCCGTGTCGCCCGACGGGCGCTACGTCTACTACAGCCTGGACGCCACACCGGGCCGGTTCTTCGAGTACAACAAGGACCCTTACGCCGGGATCTACGCCATCCAGCGTCTCGACCGCCAGACCGGTGAGATCGACGAGGTCACGGGCGGAGGAGGCGGCGCGTGCCGGCCCACGCCCTCGCCGGACGGCCAACGGCTCGCCTTCGTGCGGCGCATTCGCGAGAAGACCGTGCTCCATCTGCGCGATCTCTCGACCGGCGAGGAGTGGCCGGTCTGCGACGGGCTCGACCGCGACATGCAGGAGACTTGGGCCATTCACGGCGTCTACCCCGCCATGGCCTGGACGCCGGATTCCCGCTCGCTCCTGTTCTGGGCCGCCGGCCGACTCCAACGCCTCGACGTCGCCACCCAGATCACGAGCGAGATCCCCTTCCACGTGACCGGCTCCCGCTCCGTGCTGCCGTCCCTGCGCTTCCCCGTGGAGGTGGCGCCGGCGCAGTTCGAGGTCAAGATGCTGCGCTCCGTGGAGGTCTCTCCGCGCGGCGATCGGGTGATCTTCCAGGCGCTCGGCAAGCTCTGGCTGCGCGACCTGCCGGACGGCGCCGTGCGCCGCCTGACCACCCAGGAAACCCACGACGAGTACTTCGGCAGCTTCTCCCGCGATGGCGGCTCCGTGGTGTTCACCACCTGGGACGATCGCGAGCTCGGCAGCGTGCGGGTGGTCGACCTGACGAACGGCCAAGAGCGCACTGTGACCCAGGAGCCCGGTCACTACGCCGAGCCCGCCTTCTCCCCCACCGGCGAGTGGGTGGTCTACCGCCGGATGACCGGTGGCGGCCTGCGCAGCCCGCTGTTCGGAGACCGACCCGGGATCTACCGCGTCGCCTCCTGGGGCGGCGCAGAGGAGCTGGTCACCAAGGACGGCCGCGATCCCCATTTCGGCGCCGATCCGAATCGGGTCTACGTCTTCCGCCGGCCGGAGCGGGAGAGCCAGCTGGTGTCGATCAGCTTCGCCAGCGACCTCGAGGGACGGGCCGAGCGGATCGCCGCCACGTCCGAGAACGCGGTCCGCTTCCGGGTCTCCCCGGACGGCCGCTGGCTCGCCTGGCAGGAGCGCTTCCACGTCTACGTGACGGCCTTCCCGGAAACCGGCCGGAGCCTGACCGTGGCACCGGGCGCCAAGGCGCTGCCCACGGCCAAAGTGACCCGCGATGCCGGCGACGATCTGCACTGGAGCGGCGACTCTCGGGCGCTCCACTGGGCGCTCGGTCCGGAGCTCTTCACCCGCCCGCTGACCGACAGCTTCGCCTTCCTCACCGGGGCTCCCGAGAAGCTGCCCGAGGCGCCCGCCACGGGCCTCCGCATCGGTTTCGCAGCGCCCACGGACGCCCCCACCGGTGTCGTGGCGATCACCGGCGGCCAGGTGGTGACCATGGCCGGCGAGCGGGGCCGGGAAGTCGTGATCGAAAACGGCGTGGTGATCGTCCAGGGCAACCGGATCCAGGCCGTGGGCCGCGCCAGCGACGTCGAGATCCCGGCCGGCGCCCATGTCGTCGATGCCCGCGGCAAGACCGTGCTGCCGGGCCTCGTAGACGTCCATTGGCACGGCTCCCAGGGCCAGGACGAGATCCAACCCGAGGCCAGCTGGGTCAACCACGCGAGCCTCGGCTTCGGGGTGACCACGATTCACGATCCCTCGAACGACACGTCGGAGATCTTCGCCTCCGCCGAGCTGGCCCGGGCGGGCTTGACCGTGGCGCCGCGGATCTTCTCGACCGGCACCATTCTGTACGGCGCGGAGACGCCGTTCATGGCCGAGGTGGACTCCCTCGAGAGCGCTCGGACCCACCTGCGGCGCATGAAGGCGGTGGGGGCCATCTCGGTCAAGAGCTACAACCAGCCCCGGCGCGAGCAGCGCCAGCAGGTGGTGGCGGCCGCCCGGGAGCTCGGCATGATGGTCGTACCCGAGGGCGGCTCGCTGTTCGAGCACAACATGACCATGGTGGTCGACGGCCACACCGGGGTGGAGCACTCGATTCCGGTGGCGGCCGTCTACGACGACGTGCGCCAACTGTGGAGCGGCACCGAGGTGGGCTACACCCCGACCCTGGTGGTGGGCTACGGCGGGCTGTGGGGCGAGAACTACTGGTACGCCAAGACCGAGGTGTGGAACAACCAGCGCCTGCTCGGCTTCGTGCCGCGGGAGGAGATCGACGCCCGTTCGCGGCGACGCATCGACGCCCCGGACGGCGACTGGAACCACTTCCACAACGCCGCCATCGCGGCCGATCTCGCTCACCGGGGCGTCCGCGTGCAGATCGGCGCCCATGGCCAGCGCGAGGGCCTGGCCGCCCATTGGGAGATGTGGATGCTGGTCCAGGGCGGCATGACGCCGCACGAGGCCCTCCGCGCCGCTACTCTCGACGGCGCCCACTACCTCGGCCTGGACCGGGACCTCGGCTCCCTCGAGCCGGGCAAGCTGGCGGACGTCCTCATCCTCGCCAAGGACCCCCTGATCGACATTCGGCACAGCGAGTCGGTCGAAACCGTGATCCTGAACGGCCGGGTGTACGACGCCGCCCGCCTCGATCAGATCTACCCGGACCCCAAGGTGCGGGAGCCGTTCTTCTTCGAGCGCGGACCGGACGGGCGGCTGCTCCTGGCACCGGGGCGGTGACGGCGCACGCGAGGGGGCGCGACCGCCGCGGCCTATAATGCCCGCCGTGGAACCCGCTCAAAAGGCCTGGCATCGCCCTCCCCCTCTGCCGCTGGCCCGGCGCCTCGGCCGCTGGCTGTGGCCCGTTCTCATCACCGCGCTCCTCGGCACCGCCGTGGGGATCGGAGTCGGCGCGGCCATCCACATGCCGCGGGTCGATTCCCTCGCGGGCTACACCCCGACCCTCGCCACCGAGCTCTACGACCGCCACGGCGGTCTGTACAAGACCTACGCCCGGGAGCGCCGGATCCTGCTCGAGGAAGGGCAGCTGCCGCCGACCCTGGTCAACGCTTTGATCGCCACCGAGGACACCAACTTCTTCCGCCACGGTGGCATCGACGCCTTGGGAGTGGTCCGCGCGGCGCTCTCCAACACGCGGTCCGACCGCCGCAGCGAGGGCGCCTCGACCCTGACCATGCAGCTCGCCCGCATGCTCTTCCTGTCGCCCGAGAAGCGCTGGCGACGGAAGATCGAGGAGTCCTTCCTCGCGGTGGAGATCGAGAAGAACTTCACCAAGGAAAAGATTCTCACGCTCTACTGCAACCTGGCTCCCCTGGGTCACGGCCAGTACGGTATGGAGGCCGCGGCCCGGTTCTACTTCGGCAAGTCCGTGGGCGACCTGACCCCGGCCGAGGCGGCCACACTGATCGGCATCCTGCCCCGGCCGAGCGACTACAGCCCCTACCGCCGCCCCGAGCTGGTCCTGAAACGACGAAACCACGTCCTCGGTCGCATGCTCGAGGAGGGCTACCTCCCGCGCGCTGACTACGACGCGGCGCTGGCTTCGCCCCTCGGGGTGGTCGAACAGCGGCCCACGGACGAGGTCGCCCCCTACTTCGCCGAGGAGATTCGCAAGATCCTCGAAGCCAAGTACGGCGCCACCAAGCTCTACGAGAGCGGCATGCGGGTGGCGACCACTCTCGACCCGGCCATCCAGGCCGCCGCCGAACGGGCTCTCCACCGGGGGCTCGCCCGCCTCGACAAGCGCCGCGGCTGGCGCGGCCACATCGGCCGCGTGCTCGAGCCGGACATCGCAACGGCCGAGCTGCCCACCTGGACCGGTCTCGAGCTGGTGCCGGGCCGCTGGTACCAAGGCCTGGTCCTCGCCTCCGACGCCACCACCGCCGTCGTCAAGATTCAAGACGAGGAGGTCACGGTGACCTCCGAGGGCGTGCGCTGGACGGGCCGGAGCCGGCCCAACGAAGTACTCGGCCGCGGCGAGATCGCCTGGTTCCGGCTCGAAGAAGAGGACGAGGCCAAGGACCACGCGCCGCGCTGGAAGCTCGAGCAGGAGCCGGAGATCGAGGGGGCCGCGCTGGTGCTCGAGTCGGCCAGCGGCGCCGTCCGGGGCATGGTCGGGGGCTGGAGCTTCGAGCGCAGCCGGTTCAATCGCGCGGTCCAGGCCGAGCGCCAGGTCGGCTCGGCGTTCAAGGTCTTCGTCTACGGCGCGGCCTTGGAGCAGGGCATGACGCCCACCGACACCGTGTTCGATGGCCCCACCGCCTTCAAGGGTGCCGATGGCCGGCTTTCCTACCTGCCCCAGAACCACACCCGCAAGTTCTCGGGAATCATCACTTTGCGCCGGGCCCTCGAGCTTTCGATCAACGTCCCGGCGGTCAAGGTCCAGGACATGATCGGTACCCGCCGGGTGATCGACTTCGCCCGCCGGGCCGGCATCGCCTCCAAGTTACCGCCCTATCCCAGCCTCGCCCTCGGCTCCGCCGACCTGCGCCCGATCGAGATGGCCGCCGCCTTCGCGTCCTTCGCCAACGGCGGCACCTGGGTCGAGCCCTACGTGATCGAGCGGATCGACGGCGCCCAGGGGCGTCCGATCGAGTCGCACCTGCCGAGGACCCGCACGGTGACGACGCCGCAGGTGGCCTACGTCCTCACCCACATGCTCGAGGGCGTGGTCGACCGCGGCACCGCCCAGCGCTTGAGCGACCTGCCCCTCGACATCGCCGGCAAGACGGGCACTACCGACGACTACTCGGACGCCTGGTTCATCGGCTACACGCCGCGCTACACGATCCTCACCTGGGTCGGGTTCGACGTGAAGAAGTCCTTGGGGCGGGGCATGGACGGGGCGAGCGCCGCGGCTCCGATCTGGCGCATGATCGCCGAGCGGGGCCTGGAAGAAGGCTGGATCGCCGAGGACGAGCGCTTCCGCGCCCCCTCCGGCGTGGTCTTCGTCCCCATGGGGGAGAGCTTCCAGGAAGCCTACGTTTCTGGTCGACAGCCCACCCCCGACTCCGCCCCGACCGCCCCCGAAGCGATCGCCGACCTGCCCTGGTACCAACAACGCGCCTTCTACACCCCCAAGGCCGGCGAACCCATGGACTCTCCGGTGGACGCGCCGCTGCCGGCGGAGGAACGCCCGGCGGAAGGCAGCGAGCCGCCCTAAGGCCCCTCACTCCTCCTTCCGCCGATACCCCATCCCTTCCTCGTCCAACACGAAGGCCGGCCGCTGCAGCCGGCCCACGCAGGAGACGTCCAGGCCCTTGGCGTCGGCGGTTTCGAAGAAGCGGTCCAGGACTCCTGGAATGCAGTTGGCCGGCTCGAGTCCCTCGAACCCGTGGTGACCGCCTTCGACCACAACCACCCGGCTGTTCGGGAGGCTGGCGGCGGCGGCCAGACCCCAGATGGGGGCCGTCACGGGATCGAGGTTCCCCTCGAGCATCAACACCGGCACGTCGGAGCGGACCGGCTCGTGGAAGCCCGGGGGGATCTCGCCGCGGGGCCACTCCCGGCAGGCCGCGCGCTGGGCGCGGGTGCGCACGTCACCCAGGAAGGTGCCGGCGTTCTCATGGGCCTCGGCCTCGTCGGTGATGAAAACGGTGTCCTCGGCACAGGCGACGGACAGGTACATGCCGTGGGCCAGGCCCAGCTCGATACCCACCCGCCAGCCCATGGTCAAGCGAAAGAACGGCGCGAAGTCCCCGAGGTAGGCCCGGTGAATGACGTAGGGCACCTGGGTCGAACCCGGAACGGTGTAGAGCGCCGAGCGCAGGGACTCGGCGAAGACGCCGCGGGAGACCGACAGGTCCACCAGGGTTCCCGGCGCGAAGACGTTCGGCACCGTGGCCTGACCGGGAGTCGTCTCGAGCCGGCTCAGGACCTCTTGGAGCTCGTCGCGCAGGTGGGGAAAGGCGCCGCCGCAGCGGTCCTCGGTGCACAGGGCCAGGAGCAGGTCGAGGCCACGCTGGCCGTCGCGGGCGTGGAAGAGCGGCAGCCGGTGGTTCATGCCCACGACGCCGATCAGCACCACCGCACGCACCACGTCCGGGTGCCGGCGCAGAAACACCTGAGCCGCGCGCGTGCCGTAGGAGGCTCCGAACAGATCGATCTTTGGGTAGCCCAGCCAGGCACGAACCTCGTCGATGTCGTCCATGGCGATCGAGGTGGTGTACTGGGTCAGATCGGCGATCTTCTCGAGCTCCCGCCGGCAGGCCTTGATCGGCTCGAGGGGAAACGGCTCGCGATAGGCGGTCCGCGGGTCCTCCCGCCGGACACCGAGGTCGCACTGGAGCGGGTGGGAACCCCCCGTGCCCCGCTGGTCGACCATCACGATGTCGCGTTTCTCGAGCACCCGCCCGAACTCGTCCGCTACGATGCTGGCCCAGTCGGTGACCGCGCCGCCCGGGCCGCCCTCGAAGAGGAACAGGGCATCGGCCTCCGGCCGCTCGGCGCGGGCCGGAGCGATCACGATCTTGAGCTCGATCTTGCGGCCGCTCCGAGTGTCGCGGTTCTCCCACACCGAGAACGTGCCGCACAGAAAGTCCTCGGTCGTGTCCTCGGGCCGGCACTTGGCGAGACCCGTCGGCAGCCGCTTCAGGCCGAGATCAGCGGGTGACGACGCCGGGGCGGCCGGCTCCTCGGCCGTCAGGGGAACGGCTCCGACGACGAATGGCAGCAGCAGGACCCAGCGTACGAGCTTCATGACGATCTCCTTGCGGTCCCAGGGCATTTTCAGAAGAATGGCGCCGGCCGCCGGGGCTTGAAACCGAGCGACCGGCCGTGGCGTAACCCGGTACGAGGCCGGTCACTCCGACCGGCCACCTCGAGGAGGTCGACATGGCCCTGACCCGTTCGAAAAATCGTCGAATCGCCGGAGTCTGCGGCGGACTCGCCGCCTGGCTCGGTTGGGACCCTACCCTCGTCCGCGTGGCCTACGTGGTGATCTCCATCCTCTCGGTGGCGTTTCCGGGAATCCTGGTCTACCTGGTGCTCTGGATCCTGATGCCGAACGAGTGAACGGTGCCCCGGCTCAAGGCTCCGCGGGTGCCGCGGGCCGCTTGAAGACCATTGCGATGTTGTCGGTGGCGCCGGTTTTGAAGTTGACCGAGGTGACCGAGACCAGCTCCCACCCCTCGGCGCCGAGGGCGTTCAACTGCGTGACGGCGTTCGGGTCGAGGCGGTAGTTCTCGCTCCGAATGTTGATGATCTTGTACTCCCACTGAGTCATCTCGGCCTCCTTGGCAGACTCGCGAAACCGTCTCTCGCCCCGACTCGGCCCCGAACGATCGAAACTGTGGAACCGGGAGCCAGAACATTCTAGCCGCTTCCCCTGCCGCTACGTCACACTCGCAGGGGTTGCTCACTTCCTGGCCTGGACACCGGCACGGGCACGGCTTCTCCTCCACCCTGCAGAACGGCAGAGGGATTCGGCACTTGACAAGGGGTCCCACCTGTTGTACAAATTAACTTGTTGTAGGAACTTGGTTGTTCCTTGACAACTGATGTGGCCCTGGCGCTGGAGCTCAAAAAAAGGAGCTCCGAATGAGCAAGTCTCTAAAACGACGATCAATGCTGCTCGACGCTCGATTGCGACGACGCGGCGAGCCACCCGACCCTTTACCAATACGCTCGTGCAAACCACCTCCCGCGAGCGGCGAGCCACTTGACCCATTACAAATACCCTCGTGCGAACCACCTCCCGCGCTTTGGAGGTCGACGCAGTTCCGTTTCAAGCGCAATAAAGCCATAGTTGAGATCGAATTTCATCGTGAAGTCTTAGATGAATCCCGGGGCAGGACAAGATCGATCTGGAGCTTCCTGCTCCAGGTTTCAAGTACAGTCCTGCTTCTAGGTCGATTCCTGCGAGTTCATCTCGCCGGTTAATTCCCTACGTAATACTACGTAATACAACGTAGTACCCACGAACTTCTCCGGCGTCAGGCCGCTTCAGATTCCATAGACCCATTTCTATTTCTTGAAAAGGACTGACTATGGCGCATCAAGACGACCGCCCCTTGCGGTCTGCCTTGTTCGTCGATTTCGACAACATCTTCATCACCCTCGAGCGCAACAACCCGGCCTTGGCGCGGCGCTTCGCCCAGGAGCCCTTGCAGTGGTTGCGCTGGCTCGAGCGAGACACGACCGGACTGCCGGCAGGCACCGGTGCCGCGAGACCGGCTCGCCGGGTGCTGGTGCGCCGCTGCTACTTGAATCCCCAGTCCTTCCACGAATTCCGTCCCTACTTCATCCGCTCGGGGTTCGAGGTGATCGACTGCCCGCCGCTCACTGCCCAGGGCAAGACCAGCGCCGACGTGATGATGGCCTTGGACATCATCGACGCCCTCAGCCACCCCGCCAACTACGACGAATACCAGCTGTTTTCGGGCGACGCCGACTTCACGCCCGTCCTGGTCCGACTGCGCAAGCACGACCGGCGCACCACGGTGCTCGCCGCAGGGCCCTCGGCCGCGGCCTACAAAGCCGCCTGCGACCGGCTGATCGAGGAGGACGAGTTTCTCGAGCACGGCCTCGGCGTGACCGAGGCGGAGCGCCGGCCCGCTCCCACACCGCGGCCATCGAAGGCGCAAACGGGCCTGCTGGCCAAGATCGGCACCCGGCTGTACGAGGTCGCGAATTTGACCGGGGGTGTACCGGCTATGGCCCTGCCGGCGATCTACAAGGAGTTTTCCGAGTTCACCCAGAGCGAGAACTGGCTCGGCTATTTCTCGCTGCGGGGCTTGACGGAGGCGATCTGTACCACCCAGGGCCAGCTCCAGATGCAGGAGGGCGACCCCTGGATGGTGATGCCGAAGAACGGCTTCGCCGAAGGCGCCGGCGCCCCGGGAGACACCCAGAGGGATGTCGAGATTGCCGCCTTCGTCCGCGAACAGGTCGCCCGGAGCCCCGCGCCCATGCAGCTGGCTCCTCTGGCGAGCCGGTTGATCGACCGCTTCGGCGAGAGCGTCCGCGGCGACCGCTGGCAGGGGGCGGGCTCCTTCAGCGCCTTCCTGGGCCGCCTCGACCTCGAAGCCCTGGTGCTTTCGAGCGTCATTCCCGGCTACGTCTACGACCCTGCTCGCCACGAAGCTCCGGTGGCCAAGGACGCCGGGCCCGACGAGGACGACGCCTTCGCCCGGGACTTGCCCGAGGTGGCCGAGCTCGCCCGCCGGATCCACGACCTGACCGAGACGCCGTACCTGTCCCCGGGCCAGTACGCCACCGTGCTGCGGGAGATCGCCAAGGAGATCAACCAGAATGGCTTCGACATTAGCCAGACCTCGAAGGTCGCCCGCGACGGCTGCTATGCCAAGGGCGTGGCCGTGTCCCGGGCCAACGTCAACTTCCTCCTGAAGGGTTTGCTCTACTCGGGTTACCGCTGGAAGGAGTCGGGGCAGGAGGACCCGTACACCCTGGGCGAGGCGGTCGTGCGCAACACCATCACCCTGGCGCGCCGCACCCAGTTCGACCTGACCGGAGCCCAGGAGCAGCTGGTCCGGCACTGGATGCTGGGCGGCTTCGACGAGCCCGATGCGGCCACGGACGCCGCCTGAGCCCGTGGCCGCAGGCCCCAACCGCCGTAGGGGCGGACCAACGCGTCCGCCCGTGGCCGCAGGCCCCAACCGCCGTAGGGGCGGACCAGCGCGTCCGCCCTCTTCCGCGGCCCTTCCTACCCCGCCGCCAGGCGGCGCAGGGCACCTTCCACGACGCTCAGCTGCGCCAGCTCCACCAGGGTTTCGTCCTCGGGATCGACCTCGCGCAGGAGCTCGAGGGTCCGGCGGGTTTCCGCCGGGCGGGTGGCGGTCCAGGCCTTGATGGCCCGCTCGGGGCTGGACGCGGTGGCACTGTGACCGAGCACCTGACGGGTGATGTCGGCCTGGTGGTGATCGAAGGCCTCGATCAGCCCGTCCGCCGCCGCCTTGGGCCAGCGCCCGCCGGTGCCGAGACGCTCCGCGCCGCCGCGGAGGCCATCGAAGTGGAACTTCGCGCCGACCGCGAAATACACCGGCGCCACGACGCCGACTGCCATACCGTCCGTGCGGGTCAGGCGCCACACGTCGACCGCCGCCACCAGCGACTGGAGACGGGCGATCCGCCGCGCCAGCTCCTCGGGTGCTCCGGCCCGCAGGATGGCGCGCACGGTGCGCTTCGGCTCGTCGCCAGCCAGCTCCGCGGACAACCGGTCGGCCACCGGTCCCAGCGCGGCGACCAGCGCTCCCGCGTCGATCCTCGGCTCCGCCCGCAGGAGCGCCAGGGCGACCCGCTCGACGAGCGCCACCGTGGCGCGCAGCATCTCGCCCTGGGCGCGCGCCGAAACGCGGTTGTCGAGGGCCTCGATCTGCCGCCACAGCGCGCGCAGGTCGAAGGCGTCGCGGGCCACGGCGTAGGCCGCGGCGATGTCGTCGGCGCCGCGCCCGGTGGCCTCGCTCAGCTCGGAAACGAAGGTGGGGCCGACCCGATTGACCAGCTCGTTGGTCACCACCGTCGCGATGATCTCCCCGCGCAGCCGGTGGCCCCGGATATCTGCCGCGAAGTCCGCGCCGAGGGGCGCCGGAAAGTAGGCGAACAGATCCTGCTCGAAGAACGGCTCGTCCACCAGGCGCGAATGGACCAGCTCGTCGTAAAGCGAGATCTTCGAGTAGGCGAGCAGCACCGCCAGCTCGGGCCGCGTGAGCCCCTGGCGCTTGGCCTGGCGCTCCGCCAGCTCGGCTTCATCCGGAAGACCCTCGAGAACGCGGTCGATCTTGCCCTCCCGCTCGAGGCGGCGCAGTTGCCGGGCCTGATCGTCGAGGCCACCCGCGCCCCCGAGCTCCGCCACCGACAGGGCCTGGGTCTGCAGATAGTTGTCGGCGAGCACCAGCTCGGCCACCGCGTCGGTCATGGCGGCCAGTCGCTGGTTGCGGGCCTCGGTGGTCAAGGCCCCGCGGCCGACCACTGGGGCGAACAGGATCTTGATGTTGACCTCGTGGTCCGAGGTGTCGACGCCGGCCGAGTTGTCGATGGCGTCGGTGTTGATCTTGCCGCCGCGCAGCGCCAGCTCGATGCGCGCCCGCTGGGTGAATCCGAGGTTGGCGCCCTCCCCCACCACCCGCGCCCGAAGGTCGGTGGCATCGAGCCGCAGATTGTCGTTGGTGCGGTCGTTGGCCGCGGCGTGGGGCTCGTCGCTGGCCTTGACGTAGGTGCCGATGCCGCCCAAAAAGAGCAGCTCCACCTCGGCGCGCAGGATGGCGCGCATCAGCTCGTCCGGTGTCACCGGAGTCTTCTTGAGGTCGAGCGCCGCGGCGGCCTGGGGCGAAAGATCGATCGAACCCACCGTGCGCGGCCAGATGCCGCCGCCCGGGGACAGTCGCTCGCGGTCATAGTCGGCCCACGAGGAGCGGCCCAGATCGAACAGCCGTCGGCGCTCGACGAAAGTGGATGCGGCGTCCGGGTCGGGGTCGACGAAGATGTGGCGGTGGTCGAAGGCGGCGATCAACCGGATGTGCGGAGACAGCAGCATGCCGTTGCCGAACACGTCGCCCGACATGTCGCCCACGCCGGCCACCGTGAAGTCCTCGGTCTGGATGTCCTTGGCCGGGTCGAGCTCGCGGAAGTGCCGCTCGACCGCCTCCCAGGCGCCGCGCGCGGTGATGCCCATGCCCTTGTGGTCGTAGCCCGCGCCGCCCCCGGAGGCGAAGGCGTCGCCGAGCCAGAAGCCGTACTCGAGGGACAGGGCGTTGGCGATGTTCGAGAACGTCGCGGTGCCCTTGTCCGCGGCCACCACGAGGTACGGATCATCCTCGTCGTAGCGCACCACCCGAGACGGCGGCAGGACCTCGTCTCCGACCCGGTTGTCGGTCAGGTCCAGCAGGCCGCGGATCAGAAGCTTGTAGCACTCGATGCCCTCGGCCTGAAACGCTTCGCGGTCGGTGGCCGGGGGCGGGTTCTTGAGCACGAAGCCGCCCTTCGAGCCTACCGGCACGATCACCGAGTTCTTGACCTTCTGGGTCTTGACCAGCCCGAGGACCTCGGTGCGGAAGTCGTCGCGGCGGTCCGACCACCGGATGCCGCCGCGGGCCACCTTGCCGCCGCGCAGGTGGATGCCCTCCATCCGGGTCGAATAGACAAAGACCTCGAACAGCTGCCGGGGCGGCGCCAAGAACGGCAACTTGCCCGCGTCGAGCTTGAACGACAGGTAGCTCTTCGGCCGGTCGTCCTCATCGCGCTGATAGAAGTTCGTCCGCAGGGTGGCGTTGAAAGCGTCGAGGTAGACGTCGAAGATCCGCTGCTCGTCCGGGGTGACTTTCTCTTCCTGGGAGACTAGCGCCTGCTCGATTTCCGCCACCAGAGAGGCGGCCCGTTCGTCGGAACCGGCCGGCCGATCCGGGTCGAATTTGGCGGCGAACAGCTCGACCAGCTTGCGGGCCAGTGGCGGATGGGCCGACAGCGTACGGTACATGGCCGCCTGGCTGGCCGTGGCGGCCTGGCGCAGGTAGCGCGCGTAGGCGCGGAGGATGACCACCTCGCGCCAGGTCAACACGGCCCGAGTGACCAGCCGGTTGAAGCCGTCGTTCTCGGTCTCGCGGCTCCAGATCTGGTCGAAGGCCGCGGGGAAGGTCTCAGCCAGGGCCTCGAGATCGAAGGGGCGGCCGGTGCGCCGGACGAGGGTGAAGTCGTGAATGAAGACGACCGTGCCGTTCGCTGGCCGGACCTCGTAGGGCAGCTCGGTGGCGACCCACAGGGCGAGGTTGTCGAGCAGCGGCAGGATCGCCGAAAGGGGTACCGCCTCACCCGGGTGGAAGACCTTGAAGTGGACGTGGTTCTTGGGGTCCTCGGGGAGGCGGAAGAGCCGGGTGGTCAACCGACCGGTGTTGGCCGCGGCCTCGAGCTTGACCAGGTCGGCCAACACCTGATCGAGAGCCGTGGCCTCCCGATAGGCGGCGGGAAAGGCCTCGGCGTAGCGCCGTGCGGCTCCCGGTCCGAGCCCCGCCGGCGGATCGGCCAGCAAGCGACGGCGCAGGCGGTCGCCCCAGGTCCGCACCGCCTCGGCCAGGTCGGCTTCCACCGCGGCGCGCTCCGGAATGGCCTCCTCGGTCTTGTCGTGGCGCTTGACCAGCAGGTGGATCTGGGCGTGGGTGCTCTCCGAGAGCCGGACCGCCTCGTCTGCCACCTGCCCAGCGTAGGCCCTCTCCACGATCGGGCGGATACGGTCGAGCTGGGAGTCGCTGTAGCGGTCCCGCGGCACGTACACCAGGCACGACACGAAGCGCCCGAACGGATCGTGGCGGACGACGAGGCCGACGTCCCGACGGTTCTCGAGGCGGAGCACCGCCAGGCAGGCCTCGAGCAGCTCGCGCCGGCGGAACTGGAACAGCTCGACCCGCGGAAAGGTCTCGAGAATATCGACCAAGGCCTTGCCGTCGTGACTCTTGCGGTCGAAGCCAGCGTGATCGCGTACCCACTCGACCTTGTGGCGCACGAGCGGCACCTCGGACACCGGTCCCTTGAACGCCACGGTGGTGAACAGGCCGTAGAAGCGGTGCTCGCCGACGAGCTCCCCCGCGGCGTTCCAGCGCCGTACGCCGACGTAGTCCATTTGACTCAGCCGATGGACGGTGGCGCGTTTGCGGACCTTGGTGACGAAGAGGATCTGGGGCCGATGGGCGAACTCGCTCATCTTCTCGGTCATCGGCTGGTCGCCGAGCTCACCGTCGTCGCGCCGCACGCGGAAGACGCCGAGGGCGGAATCGGCCACCGGCCGCAGCAGCTCGCGGCCGTCCTCGCGGTGGAGATCGAGCCGGCAGGCACCCAGGAACACGAAGTTCTCCTTGCCCAGCCATTCGAGGAAGACTCGCTCCTCGGGCCAGTCCACCTCGGTGTCGGCGCTGGTCGTGGGGGGCGGCAGCTCGCGGGACTCCGCGATGACCTGGGCGAGCCGTTCGCCCATGGGCTCGAAGTCCTCGACCGCCGCCCGCACGTCGACCAGAACGGCGTGGATCTCGTCCGAGAGCCCGGCCACGGGCGAGCCCTCGATCTCCACCTGCATGTAGGACTCGCGCAGGCCGCCCCGCTCGGTCGACTCGGTCGACTCGGCTAGGCCATCGCGATGGCCCGCGGCGTCGCGCCGCACGGTCACCACCGGGTGGATCAGCCGGATGATCGAAACGCCGCGCCGCTCGAGCGCCGCCCGCACCGAGTCGAGCAGGAACGGCATGTCGTCCTGAACGATTTCGAGCCAACCGGAATCGGGTCCCGCGGGCACCAGCCGAACCCGGTCCGTGCGCGCTGGCCGCTCGCGGCCGTGGCTCCACAGGGACGTGATGGCCGCCGCCAGCTCGCCCGGCGACCGCGAGCCGAGATCTTCGGCGGACAGGGCTTCGAGACACTGCCGCGCGAACCGCGCGGCACCCTCGGTTTCGGCCGCACCGAGGTCGCGCTGGGCGACGCGGGACCGGGTCTCTCGAACGGCGTGCTCGATGAGCTCGCTGCGCAGGGATTCTTCGATCGGCATGGGGGGAAGGCTCCTGGGGTGGGGTCCACGACGGGTTGTAAGGCTAGCATGGCCTCCCGGCCCTCGAAGCTCTCCAATTCGTCCACTAGACTCGTTGCACGATGAGAAACCACTTCCCCCTGGTCGAGCTCCACCGCCATCTCGACGGCAATCTGCGTCTCGCCACGATTCTCGATCTCGGGCACCAGCACGGTCTCGCTTTGCCGGCCAACGACCTCGAGGGCCTGCGCCCCCATGTGCAGGTGACGACACCGGAGCCCGATCTGCTGGGCTTCCTGGCCAAGTTCGCGGTGCTGCGCCAGGTGCTGGTGGACCTCGATGCGGTGCGCCGGATCGCCCGGGAGAACGTCGAGGACGCCCACGCCGAGGGCATCGACCACATCGAGCTGCGCTTCAGCCCCTACTTCATGGCCGAGACCCACGGGCTCGATCCCGCGGCCGTGACCGAGGCGGTCTGCGCGGGCGTGGCCGAGGCCCGCGCGCGCCTCGGCACCAGCGTCGCCCTGATCGGCATCCTGTCGCGCAACTACGGGGCGGAGATCGCCTGGCGCGAGCTCGACGCCGTGCTCGCGGGCCGCGGGCGCGGGGTGGTCGCCCTGGACCTGGCCGGCGACGAAAAGAACTACCCGGGCGAGCTCTTCGTGGCCCATTTCGAGCAGGCGCGGGCGGGTGGCCTCCACACGATCGCCCATGCCGGCGAGGCGGCCGGCCCCGAAAGCGTCCGCCAGGCGGTGCTGGGCCTTGGCGCCGAGCGCATCGGCCACGGTGTGCGGGCGATCGAGGACCCGAGCGTGATCGAGCTGCTGCTCGAGCGCCGCATTCCTCTCGAGGTCTGTCCGACCAGCAACGTCCAGACCTCGACCGTACCCAGTTTCGCTGCCCACCCTCTGCCCCGGCTCCTCGAGCTCGGCCTCGCCGTGACCCTGAACACCGACGATCCCTCGATCAGCGGCATCGACCTCGCCCACGAGTACGAGGTCGCCCGCACCCGGCTGGGCCTGGGCGAACCGGAGCTGCGCCGGCTCCAGGAAAACGCTCTGGCGGCGGCGTTCCTGGCCCCCGGGGAGCGCGAGCGTTTGTCGGCCTTGGCAGATTCGTAACCGCTCCGTCACGACTCGGCGACGCCCGCGCCGCCGGCCGACCATGCGCTCGTCACGCGCTCCCCCTACGCTTGGGGCCGACGTAGAAAGCGCGCCATGGCGATCGTCCCCTCCACCGTCCTCAGCTTCCTGGCCCTCCTTTCTCTCGCCGTCGTCCTGCTCTTTCACGGCACTACCCATGCCTTGCTCGCCCGCCCGCGGCGCCGGGCCCGAGGCCGGCTGCCGATCTCGGTGCTGAAGCCCCTGCGCGGCGTCGAGCCGGATCTCCACGGCAACCTGACGGCCTTCGCGCACCAGGACTACCCCTACTTCGAGCTGGTGCTGGGCACCGAGGATCCGGAGGACCCGGCCCTCGAAGTGGCGCGCCAGGTGGCGCGGGAGAACCCTTCCGTGCCGATGACGATCGTGGCGGGAGCTCCTTCACCGGGATTCAACCCAAAGGTCAACAACCTTGCCAGCCTGACCCGCAAAGCACACCACGACCTCCTCTTGGTGTCCGACGCCGACGTGCGGCCGGATCCGCAGTACCTCGACGCCCTGATGGCCGAGATCGAGGACCCCTCCGTGGGGCTGGTCAGCAGCCTCCTGGCCGGCACCGGTGAGGAGAACGTCGGCGCCGCCTGGGAGAACCTGCACCTCGCCACCCTCGCCGCGGCCAGCGTCGCGGCGGCCCACACCCTCGCCCGCCATCCACTGGTGGTGGGCAAGTCGATGCTCTTCCGGCGGTCGGACCTCGAGGCCCTGGGCGGCTGGCCGCGAGTCGAAAACGTGCTCGCCGAGGATTACCTTCTGGGCCGGGCCTTCGAGCAGGCGGGCTGGAAGGTGGCCCTGTCGAACCACCCGCTGGCGGTGCTCAATCGCCGCCGCACGCTTCCCTCTTTTGCCCGTCGCCACCTGCGCTGGAGCCAGATGCGCCGGCGCATCAACCCGCCGGCCTACCTCGGGGAGCTGCTGCTCCTGCCGGGTGTGTGGGCAGGCCTGGCCGTCGCGGCGGCGCTCTTCGAGCCCGGCCCGGTCGCAGCCACGGCGGCCCTGGCGGCCGGCGTGATCGCCACCAAGAGCCTGGCGGACGGCCTCCTGGTGGCCCGGCTGCGCGGCGGCGGCTTCCCCTTGGCCGCCTACTGGAGCCCGGTCAAAGACCTGGTGGTGGCACTGATCTGGCCCGCCGGTGCCGTCCTGCGCCGCCTCGACTGGCGCGGCCACCCACTTGAGATCGGCGCTGGCAGCCGGCTGTCCCGGCCGGCGGTGCGTGACTTCGCACCCGGCCTGGTCGAGGCCCGGCCGGAGGAGGTCGAGCCATGATTCCCGGAAGCCGTTCGGCCGGCTGGATCGCCTGGGACGGCGCCGTGCTCCGGCGTCTGGCCCGCATCGAATCGCGGATCTTCCTGCGCGTCATGCGCCTGCTCACCCGCATGGGCGACGCCGAGAGCTGGCTGCTCGGCGTGCTCATCCTCTCGGCCGGGGGCAGCGAGGGCCGCCGCCAGGCCGTGCTGCTGGCCCTGGCCGCCGGCCTCGCCACGGGACTCTCCCAGATCTTGAAACGCCTCGCCGGACGGCCCCGTCCCGCGGTCGGCCTGGCCGAGTTCGCGCCGCGGATCGAGTGCCCCGACGAGTTCTCCTTTCCTTCCGGGCACACCGCCGCCGCCTTCGCGGTGGCCGCCGCCTTCCTCGGCGAGCCGACACCCCTGGCCCTCCTCGGCGTCACCCTGGCCAGCGGCATCGGTCTGTCGCGCATGGCCCTCGGCGCGCATTACCCCCTGGACGTCGCCGCGGGGGCGCTGTTGGGCGCAGGGTGTGGGTTCGTGGCGCGGTGGTGGCTAGGCTGACGGCGGCTTGCTCGCCACCAGCGCATAGTCCTGGCATCCGAACAACAGGTCGTCGAGCCGGTCTCGCAACCGGTTGACCAGATCGGCCAGGGGCCGCTGCTCTTCGGGGATGTTCGCCAGGTCGATCTCGGGAAGCCGGTCGGCGGCGGCGAAGGGACGGAGATCGAGCCGCTCGACCGGATCGAAGCCGGCTTCGCGGGCGAAGAGCGCCAGGCTGTCCGGGTGAATCGGTCGCAAGTGGGTGGGATCGAGCCAGAAATTGCGGGCGGCCACGACCAGAGACAGAGCGTTCGGGGTTTCGAGGATCAGCCGGCCACCGGGTACGAGCGCACGCCAGGCCAACCGCAGCAGTCGATCGAGGGCTGGAGCCGGCAAGTGCTCGACGACGTGGAACGAGACCACGGCGCCGAGCGAGCCGGCGGGCTCGGCGGCGAGGCGCTCGAAGAGGTCGCCCACCTCGGCCGTGAGGCCGCGTCCTCGACAGGCCGCCACCATTTCTGCACTGGCGTCGACCCCCCGAGCGGCCAACCCGGCCGCGCCGAAGACGGTCAGGGCTTCTCCCCGTCCGCAGCCGAGGTCGAGGATCTCCCCCGCGGGCAGGGGTGCCAAGTACGGCAGGTAGATCGCAAGGCGCTCGCGGATCTCTGCCTCCGTGCCTCGGTAGCGCGCCTCGAGAGCCAGGTAGGCCTGCTCCTCGCGCACGCGGGAGAGCTCCTCGCGGCCCGCCGGAGGCGACCCCTCGGCCACCGCCAGGGCTCCGCCCAAGCGCGCGAGCAGATCGCGAGTCTCCCGGCGCGAGCGGTCGAGCTTCTGATCGACCCGCGAGAACAGGGCGTCGTTGTAGGCCAGCACGTCGTCGAGGGCCTTCGGGACGAAGTTCTCGAGGTGGCCGAGGCGGCGATCCTGCTGGTCGCTCAGAGCCTCGAGCCGCTCGACCCGCTTCAGAGCCTTCAGGGCCTCGAGGCCCTCGAGCAGGATCAGGTTGTAGGTGCGTTGGCGATCGTAGAGATCGGCGAGGACGGTCCGGAAGAGGGGACGGAAGAGCCGCTTGAAGACCACCAGCAGGCGACCGGAGAGACCGCCGCGGTGGCTGCGAATGGGGAACGGATGATCGCCTTCCCATAGCCAGCGCCAGGCCGCTGGATCCCGCGGGGGCTGCTCGAGGAAGTCCTCGATGCGCGGAGGCGTCGGACAGTCTTCCATTGAGGCCATGGGAGCGAGCCGGCACCCGGGGCGATTCGCCCGGGCACCGGCTGAAATCTCACTCCTGGGCGAGGACGGTGACCTTGAGCTCGACCGCGACTTCCGGGTGGAGCTCGAGGCGGATGTGGTGGTCGCCGACGGTCTTGATGCCGCCTTCGAGATCGATCCGCTTCCGGTCGATCGTCACACCCTTCTTCTCGAGCAGGTCGTGGACCTCGGCGGCCGTGACCGAACCATAGAGGTTCAGTCCGTCGGTGGACCGCTTGGTGACCTCGAGATGGAGGTCGGCGATCTGGCCCGCCACCGCGGCCGCGGCGTCGCGCTCACGGTTGTGCTCGATGTCGATCTTCTTCTTGCGGGATTCGAACACCTTCAGGTTCGACGGCGTGGCTTCGAGCGCCAGGCCCTGGGGCAGAAGGAAGTTGCGGGCGTAGCCCGGCTTCACCTTCAACACCTGACCGCGCCGGCCGAGGGTGCGCTGATCCTTGAGCAGGATGACTTCCATGGGCTTCTCCTCTCGCCTCTAGCCTAATCCGTGGTGAACGGCAGGAGCGCGATGTGACGAGCCCGCTTGATGGCCGCCTGGAGCAGCCGCTGGTGGCGGGCGCAGGTGCCCGAGATCCGCCGGGGCAGGATCTTGGAGCGCTCGGGGGTGAACTGCTGGAGGAGCTTCACGTCCTTGTAGTCGACGTAGTCGAGCTTGTCGACGCAGAACTTGCAGACCTTGCGGCGACGGTAGAAGACCTTCTTCGGAGGTGCCATGGCTTACTCCTCCCCCTGCGGCGCCGCCGCCTCGGCCGGAGCCACTTCCGGAGCCGGTACCGCCACGGGAGCGGCGACCGGAGCGGCCACGGGGGCCTCCTCGGGGACGATGCCCGCCGCCAGCTCGGCCGTGACCTTGCCCTTGGCGCGCTGGATGTCGCGGTCCGTGCGCACCGTCAGGAAGCGCAGGACCTTGTCGTTTTGTTCGAGTCGGTGTTCGACGGCGCCGAAGTTGACCCCCGTTCCGTCCGCCGAGTGGACGTAGAGCAGGTAGTAGCGACCTTCGTTCTGCTTGTCGATGGAATAAGCCAGCTTGCGACGGCCCCAGGCTTCATCCCGGGTGACCGCGCCGCCATTCGCCTTGACCAGCTCTTTGATGCTGTCCGAAAGGGCGATGGCTTCGTCTTCGGGGACCCGCGGGTCCACGACGTACATCAGCTCATACGTGCGCATTGGGTTCTTTTTGCCTCCCCATGGCCGTTTGGTCCCGCCCCATCCGGGCGGAACAAGGAGGTTGGTGGGAAACCCGGGCCGGCCTGTTGGGCGCCGGCCCGGAACGAGAGCGGGCAATTGTAGCGATTCGCGGCCGAAAGGCAAGGCCCGAGGCCTTGCCTCACAGCTGGCCGCAGTCGGCGATGACCACCTTCTTCGAAGTGCGGCCGTCGCGGGAGCCCAGGGCTTCGACCTTGGTCACCACGTCCAGGCCCTCGGTGACCGCGCCGAAGACGACGTGTTTGCCATCGAGCCACTCGGTCTTCACCGTGGTCAAGAAAAACTGGGAGCCGTTGGTGTTGGGGCCGGCGTTGGCCATCGAGAGCACGCCGGGGCCGGTGTGCTTCAAGGTGAAGTTCTCATCGGCGAACTTGCTGCCGTAGATCGATTTGCCGCCGGTACCGTTGTGGTTCGTGAAGTCGCCGCCCTGGCACATGAAGGACGGGATGACCCGGTGGAAGGTACTGCCCTTGAAGCCGAAGCCGGGCTCGCCGGTGCACAGGGCGCGGAAGTTTTCGGCCGTCTTCGGGACGACGTCGGCCCGGAGCTCCATGACGATGCGACCGACGGGCGCACCGTCGGCCTCGATGTCGAAGAAAACGCGAGGATTGCTCATGGGCGCAGGAGGCTACCACAGCCTCTCGGCGCAGCTCCTCACACCGCCCAGGCGTAGCCGAGCTTCAGGAACACCGAGCGGGTGTCCTGGGTCAGGTCGATGTCCTGGTCGCCGCGCCGGCCGTCGCTGTAACCCAGGAACAGTACCGTCCTCGGATTCACTTTGTAGGAGAACAGCAGCTGGGTGAACAGGTCCTTGGATCGCGCGTCGACGGCTTCCACCCACAGACCGGGGTCCCGCTCGATGTCGGTGTACTGGACGATGGCGCGCACGAAGGAGCGGATGTTGAACTGGTAGATCGCCCGCACCTGGGACAGGTTGGCCGTGAATACGGTGCCCGCGTCGATGTCGAGGCGCCGGTAGTTGTGGTCGAGCTCGAAGCGGAGGTGTTTGCCGACGCTCAGCTGGACCCCGGGCACCAGGGCGACGAGGTCGCCCAGCCGATCGTTGGCGAAGTCGATCTGATCCCCGATCCTGCCGTCGAGGTTGAACGACAGCCAGCCGGCAGGCCGGGCGTTGACGAAGAAACCGACGTAGTTCTCCCGGTAGGTGACGCCGTTCCAGTAGCGATCCCGTAAGCCGGGACCGAGGAAGAAGAAGGTCTGATACGGCCCCTCGGCTTCGAGGAACAGCTCCCACTCCTCCTCGAGGGTGATGTCGCCCTGCGTCCGGTCGTAATTGACGTCGCCTCCGATCGAGAAGCGCGTCCAGGGACTGCCCTCCTTGCCGTACCAGTTGCGGGTGCCGCCCACGAGGGCCGAGCGCCGTCCGATCTGGGGCAGGAATCCGAGGTCCGCCCGGAACTCGTCGCCGATGTCCTCATAGCGAAGGTAACCGCTGTAGGAACGGGAGTTGTAGCTGTAACCGAGGTAGAAGGCCTGGTCCGCGAAACGGCCGTCGGGCTGGTCGAACTCGCTCTGGACCTCGTCCGGATACTCGGTCTGGGAGCCGAGGGCCTGGAAGCGAAAGGTGCTCTGCTCGTTGATTCGGAGGAGGCCGTCGAAGCCACCCACCCGGTTCGAATAGCCACCGCCCTCGCGGTCGGTCAGGATCAGGCCCACCGCCGAGCCGGCCCCGATGTCCCGCCGGTAACGCAGCACCGAGTCGACGCTCTTCTCGTCGAGGGAGGTGGCGTCGGACGAAAACGTCCCCGGCAGAAGCACCTGGGTCACGTCGTCCTGGGCCACGAAGACGCCGAAGGCGTTGCGCCCGCTCTTGCCGACGGCCTTGGCGCCCCAGGACGGGTTCGCCACGTTGCGGGTGAAGACGGTGGAGATCGGCGTCGTGAAGAAATCCGCCCCTTCGAGGAAGAACGGCCGACGCTCGGGGAAGAACAGCGCGAAGGTGTTGTTGATGTCGAGCTGGGCCGAGTCCGCCTCGACCTGGGAGAAGTCCGGGTTGATCGTGCCCGAGAGATTGATGTTCGGGGTGACGCCCCAGGACGCGGTCAGGCCCAGGTCGGTCTCGGCGTCGCCGGATTCGAGGGCGCCGCCGGGGAAGTCGTCGCGGGCGTCGTTGCGCCCGGCCGTCAGGGTCGGTGTGAGCTCGAGGCTGCGGCCGGGCTCCACTCCGACGAACCCGGCGAGCTTCGAGGCCTGGCACAGCCAGCAGGAACGGTTGCGGTTGCGCGGCGCGTCGAAGATCTGGTGGCGGGCGGCACGCGGATAGGCCCGGTAGGGCATGAAGCCCCAGGTCTGGCCGGCGCCCCCCTTCTGAAACCGCAGCGACGAGAAGGGGATGGCCATCTCGACCACGTAGCCCTCGGCGGTGATCCGCCCGGCAGAGCTCCAGATCGCGTCCCAGGAAGCATCCTCGCTGTCGCCGTTGGTCAAGTCGTCGACGGTCAGGTCCATCTGCACGCCGAGCGGGTTGACGAAGAACTCGAAGCCGCGGCGCTCGTCGTTGAAGGTGTCCAGGATCACGCCCACGAAGTCGTCGCGGAAGGATTGATCGCGATCGGTGAGATTGGCCCGAATGGCCTTCGGATCCGGGTCCCGTGCGTCGAAACCGAAGTAGACGTTGTCGTCGTCGTAGGTGACGTAGGCGGTGGTGTCGACGGGCGGCTTGACGTTCTCCCCCGGACGGACTTCGTAGATCAGCTCGATCCGACGCGCGTCCTGCCAGGCCGGTTCGTCGAGGCGCGCGTCGATCACGACGGGTTGGTTCGTGCGCGGCGCCTCGTAGGTCACCGGATCGAAGCTCGGCGGCGTCGCCGCCGGCTCCTGGGCCGCGAGTCCGCCCGCGAGGGCGAGGCAGACACCAAACGATGTCGCAGAAATCGGCTTCATTCTCGTATTTCTCCGCCGGCGGCAGCCGCCGTCCCCGTGTCTTACGGGTCGCTCGGGCCGTTTGTTGCCTTCTACGCGGTGAAATCGAGGAGGTTACGCCGCGGGCCGGCCAGGCCCGCCGCCCCGGAGCGCGAGAAGGCTCCATACAATGACGCCGTGGCTTCTTCCCGCCTCCTACCCCGAATCTCCGCCACCGAGCGCTCGGCCCTCGAAGCAGGGACCGTCTGGCTGGACGGCGACGTGTTCTCCGGCCGGCCGGATTTCCGTCGGCGACTCGCGGAACCGTGGCCGGCCTTGACCGACCGGGAGCGCGCCTTTCTCGACGGACCGGTGACGGAGGCCTGCCGGCTCGTGGACGACGAGGCCTTGCGCCGCTCGGGAGAGCTTCCGGCCGAGGTGTGGAGCTTCCTTCGCCGCGCGCGCTTCTTCGGCCTGGTGTTGCCCGAGCGCTGGGGTGGCCTCGGTTTCTCGCCCCTCGCGGCCTCCACCGTGTTCGCGCGCCTGGCCTCTCACTCGCTGGCGCTCTCGGCCATCGTGCTGATCCCCAACTCGGTCGGCCCCGGCGAGCTGCTGCTCCACCACGGCACCGACGAGCAGAAGGAGCGCTGGCTGCCGCGCCTCGCCCGCGGCGACGAGATTCCCTGCTTCGCCCTGACCGAACCCGGAGCCGGCTCCGATGCCGCGTCCCTGGTTTCCCGCGGCGTCGTCCGGCGCGGACCGGGCGGCGTGCCACGGATTCGACTCGACTGGGAGAAGCGGTACATCACGCTGGCGCCGGTGGCGACGTTGATCGGCCTCGCCGTCCGGCTCGAAGACCCGGACGAGCTCCTCGGCCGCGGAACCGAGCCGGGGATCACCTTCGTGCTGGTGCCGGCCGGGCTGCCGGGAGTCGAGATCGGCGCCCGCCACGACCCCCTGGGCGTCCCCATTCCCAACGGCCCCACCCGCGGCCGCGGCGTCGAGGTGGGGGTCGACGCGATCCTGGGTGGCCCGGCGGCGGCGGGTCGGGGCTGGCCGATGCTGATGGAGGCCCTGGCCGGAGGCCGGGCGATCTCCCTGCCCGCCCAGTCGGTGGGCGGAGCGTGGCGGATCGCCCGGGTGGTGGGGGCCTACGCCCAGGTGCGCCGGCAGTTCGGTCTGCCCCTCGCCCGGTTCGAGGCCGTCGGCGAGATCCTCGGGCGCATTGCCGGCACCACCTATTTGATGGACGCCGCCCGCGTGGCCACCGCCGGAGCTCTCGCCCGCGGCGAGCGGCCGGCGGTGGTGGCCGCGGCCATGAAGGTCCGCCAGACCGAGCTCGGCCGAGCCCTCATCAACGACGCCATGGACTTGCTGGGCGGCGCCGGAATCTGCCTCGGTCCGCGGAACCTCTTGGCCCGTGGTTACCTCGGCGCGCCCATCGGCATCACCGTCGAAGGGTCGAACGTGCTGACCCGAGGGCTCATCGTCTTCGGCCAGGGCATCTTCCGCGCCCATCCCCACGCCTTGCCGCTGCTTACCGCTCTCACGGCGGGCCGAGTCGTTCGGGCCGGCTGGATCGCCCTCTGCGCGGCTCTGGCCTTCGCCGGCCACCTCGCCCGCGCCCTCGGTCACGCCCCGTTCCGGGCCGCCCTGGCGCGGTCACCGATCGGCGGACCGACGGCCCGGTCCTTCCGGCGACTGCGTTGGGCGTCGGCCTGGTTCGCCGTCGTGGCGGACCTGGCGCTCTTCACCCTCGGCGCGCGCCTGAAGGCCCGCGAGAGCCTGGCCGGGCGCCTCGCCGACGCGTTCTCGTGGTGGGTGACGAGCTTCGCCGCCCTGCACCGGTTCGAGGCCGAGGGCCGGCCCGAGGCGGACCTGCCCCTGGTGCGCTGGGCCGCCGAGCGTGGGCTCGGGGAGATCCAGCGCTCCCTCGCGGACGCCCTGGCGAGCTTCCCGGGGCCGGCCCGGTGGCTCGCTCGGGGACCTCTGGCGGCGGCCCTGCGGCTCGCCCCCCTCGGCCGCCCGCCGTCCGACGCCGCGACCGCCGCCGCCGCTGCCGTGCTCACCCGGCCCGGTGCCGCACGAGACCGGCTGACCGGCGACCTGTTCCTGCCCGACGACCCCACGGCTCCTTTGGCTGCCCTCGAAGCGGCCTTCGCCGCGAGCCTCCGGGCCGAGGAATTGGAACGGATCGGCTCCCCCGCCGCCCGGGAAGCCCGTCGCGAAGCCGACGAGCGGGCTCGCGAGGTGCTCGCGGTCGACGAGTTCCCCCACTCCAAATCCACGAGGTGATCCGATGTGTGGACGCTACACCCTCTCCGCCCCGGGCGAAGTCGTGGCCGAGCTGTTCGGCCTCCCGGACGTTCCCACGCTGGCCCCCCGCTTCAACGTGGCCCCGACCCAGGAGTCCCTGGTCGTCCGCGCTGCGCCCGGCGGTGGCCGCCATGCGGACCTGCTGCGCTGGGGCCTGGTGCCCGCCTGGGCGGACGACCCGGCGATCGGCAATCGGATGATCAACGCCCGTTCCGAGGGAGTCGCGGAAAAGCCCGCCTTCCGGTCGAGTTTCAAGAGCAAGCGTTGCCTCGTGGCCGCGGACGGCTTCTTCGAATGGCAGAAGCTGCCCGGGGGCAAGAAGCAGCCCTGGCACATCCGCCTCGCCTCGGGGGAGCCCTTCGCCATCGCCGGGCTGTGGGCGCGCTGGACCAAGGGCGACGAACCCCTCGAGACCTTCACGATCCTGACGACCGCTCCCAACGAGGTCGCCGGTGCCATCCACGACCGCATGCCCGTGATCCTCGCCCGGAACGAGTACGACCGCTGGCTGGACCCGGAAGTCTCCGATCCCGAAGCCCTCCAAGCGCTTCTCGACGCGTACCCCGCCGCCGAGATGGTCGCCCACCCGGTCTCGACCCGGGTCGGCAGCCCGAGCCAGGACGACCCGGGCCTCGTCGAGCCGATCGGACCCGCCGGCGGGACGGCAACCGCGCCGGCGCCTCCGTCCGCCCAGGGTTCGTTGTTCTGAAGACGAGCGGGCGAGCTCTCGGGGCCGTATGATGCGGAGATGAAGAAAAGTTCCCGTGCCAAGGAGCCCGTCGTCCCCACCGAGGACGCGGTCGAAGCTCCGGCCTCCGTTCCCCCTTCCCCGGCTTCCCCGTCGGCGCCCAGCGGGCCGACGTTCGCTTCCCTCGGACTGCCCGCGTCGCTCCTCGCCGCGGTCGACGGCCTCGGCTACGAGGCGCCGTCCTCCATCCAGGCCGCCGCCATCCCTGCCCTCCTCGCCGGCCAGGATCTGCTCGGCCAGGCCCAGACCGGCACCGGCAAGACGGCCGCCTTCGCCCTGCCGCTGCTCGCCCGGCTGGACCCTTCCGCGGGCCTCCAGATCCTCGTGTTGACGCCCACCCGGGAGCTCGCCATCCAGGTCGCCGAGGCGATGCAGACCTACGCCCGCCACCTGCCCGACTTCCACGTGCTACCGGTCTACGGTGGCCAGGACATCGAGGCCCAGATGCGCCACCTGCGGCGCAGCGTGCAGTGCGTGGTGGGTACCCCGGGCCGCATCCAGGACCATCTGCGGCGGGGGACTCTGAAGCTCGACAAGATCCGCGCCGTGGTGCTCGACGAAGCCGACGAGATGCTACGCATGGGCTTCCTCGAAGCGGTCGAGGCGATCCTCGAACACACGCCGAAGGAAAAGCAGGTGGCGCTGTTCTCAGCGACCCTGCCGTCCGCGATCAAGACCGTGGCCCGCCGCTACCTGCGCGAGCCCGTCGAAGTCCAGATCGAGACCAAGACCGCGACGGTGGCCACGGTCACGCAGCGCTACTGGCCGGTCCAGGGGGTCCACAAGCTCGACGCACTGACCCGCATTCTCGAGGTCGAGGACTTCGAGGCGATGTTGATCTTCGTGCGCACCAAGGTGATCACGGTCGAGCTGGCGGAGCGGCTCGAGGCCCGCGGCTTCGCCTGCGCGGCCCTGAACGGCGACATGACCCAGGCCATGCGCGAGCGCACCATCGAGCGGCTGCGCGGCGGCCAGCTCGACATCGTCGTGGCCACGGACGTGGCCGCCCGCGGTCTCGACGTGGACCGCATCAGCCACGTCGTCAACTTCGACATCCCCCACGATGTCGAGGGCTACGTCCATCGCATCGGCCGGACCGGCCGGGCCGGCCGCGAGGGTGTGGCGATCCTGTTCGTGGCGCCGCGGGAACAGCACGCCCTGCGTGCCATCGAGCGGGCGACCCGCCAACCCATCGAACGGATGACCCTGCCTACCCACGAGGACGTGTCGGACCGCCGTGTGGCCCAGTTCAAGGAGACCGTCGTCGCGGCGCTGGCCGAGCCGGACCTGGACTTCTTCGTCCAACTGGTCGAAGCCTTGGAGCGGGAGCAGGAGACGAGCTCCGTCCGCGTGGGAGCCGCCATGGCCTACCTGCTCCAGAAGGCCCGGCCGCTCCAGCCGGAGCGGGTTTCGGGCGGCCGCGAGCCCCAGCGACCGACCCGCGACCCGCGCGACCGCGAGCAGCGCGAGCGACCCCGGGATCTTCCGCCACCCACTCGCCCCGAGCGGCGAGCCGAGAGCGTGGACCGGGACACCGATCGTCCGCCCCGAGACCGCTTCGACCGGGACCGTCCCGACCGAGATCGGCCCGAGCGCGAGCCGGTGGACCCTGCAATGTTCGAAACTTTCCGCCTCGCCGTCGGCGCCGCCCACGGCGTGCTGCCCAAGAACATCGTGGGCGCCATCGCCAACGAGGCCGGGCTCGAGGGTCGGTTCATCCTGAACATCGACATCCAGGAGAACGAGACCTACGTCGATCTGCCGCGGGACATGCCGCCGGAGATCTTCCACCACCTCCGCAAAGTCCGCCTGCGCGGCCAGAACCTCGAGATCCAGCCGGTCGAGGGGCCGGGGCCGGAGCGTCCGACCGGACCGCGGGCGCCCTTCCGGCCCCCCACCCACCCGACCGACCGCCCGGCACCTCGCCCCGGATCCGGCGCGAGGCCCGGACCCTTCGGCCCCCGGCGTGAGGGCGGCTACTCCACCGACCGCCGCACGGGGCCACCCCCCGGAACCCGCACCGGCCCACGGCCCGGCCCGCGCTACGAGGACCGCCTGTCCCACGATGGCCCCCCGCGCAACCCCGGCCCGCCCGGCCGCCCCGGCGGGTTCAGCAAGCCCGGCGGGTTTAGCAAGCCCGGCGGAGGCTTCTCGAAACCCGGCGGCTTCGGCAAAAAACCCGGCGGCGGCTTCGGCAAAGGCAAACCCGGCGGCAAGCCGGGCGGGGGGCGGGGGAAGTTCGGGTAAGGGTCAGGCGAGCCGCGTTGCCGTGATTTGCTGCCGGCAGAACTCGATCAGCGGCGGCAGGTGGCGCTCACAGACATACCAGACGGTTTCCATATCGACTCGGTCGTACTCATGAACCAGGAGGTTCCGAACTCGAGGATTCTCTCGGCCGCGGTTAGGATGTCTTGCAGGTAGGCCGGGTCACGCTGCATAGAGGAGCGTTGCGTCGCCGAGGATACTGGCTCGGTGAATCTCGTTGGGGCTCTTCTCCACCGCCCGACGCTCCACCAGGTCGACCCGGCGCCCAAAGAGAACCGTTAAAGCCTGTTCAACGTCGTAGAACTCGAAGAGGCTGGTACGGGCATCGGGATCGAATTCAACCAGGACATCGACATCACTGTCCGGCCGGAAGTCGCTTCGCAGAACGGAACCAAATAGCTCGAACCGGCGAATCCGGCACTTCTCGCAAAGCGCGCGGAGATCCGCGGCAGTGACACCGAGCCGTTCGAGGGCCTGGGAGACGGCAGGCGTTCGGGGCGACATGCCGATCAGTATACGAACTTGCAAGGCTTTCGAGCGAGCACCCCATCCGGCCCACAGCCCTTGAGGGAAACCCACCCTCCCCTCCGTCCCGGGAACCCTCACCACCACCTCGCCGACCCGATGTTCCCCTGGGTCGGCGCCCTGCCCGGGTACAGCAGCAACTTCAGCTTCGCCCCGGTCGCCCTGCCAGACTTCTCCGGCGAGCCGGCGGTAACCCCGGCCGACGTGCTCGATCACCGCGCCCTCGGCTACAGCTACGACACCCAGGTGGTGGTCGGCGTGTCCCTCGACCGCAGCGGCAGCATGATGGGCCTCACCCCGGACCCGATGATCGTGGCCGCGCCCGACGTGACCAAATGGGAAGCGGCGAAGCGGGGCGTCGCGGCTTTCCTCCAGGACTGCGAGGCGGCCTACGCGAGCACCGAGGCCTACGTCGTGGCCGGAGTCGAGACCTTCCGGTCCTTGGCGGGCAACCAGTTCAACGCGGTCTTCGCCGGCACCCCCTACGGCCTGGTAAAGGCCGCCGGGGCGTACAGCCGGGCCGGCTTCGAGGGCGCCGTGGCACCCCTAACGCCAGGCGGCGGCACGCCCTTGGCCGATTCCCTCTCCCACGCCAATTCCACCCTCGTCACCCCGCCCTTCGCCAACCTGCCGGCCGGCGAGCGGCGCTACCTGGCGCTCTTCACGGATGGCAAGCTGACTTCGGGCTCGCCCCTCGCCGGCATTCCGGACGGCAGCCTGTCGACCACGGCGGTCTTCACCATGGGCTTCGGCACCGGTGCCGATGTCGACTACCCCACTCTGACGGCCCTGGCCGCCAAGGGCCAGACGCTGGCGACGACGCAGGTGTTCCACGGCGAGAACGCGGGGACGATCGACAAGTTCTACTCCCAGGCCCTGGCGGCGGCGATCGGCTACGTGCCGATTCTGGACCCGGTGCTCGAGCTGTTCGAGGGCGAGCACAGCCACTTCGAGTTCACGGCCACTTCGGCCGAGGATTCGTTCTTCCTGACCGCCCAGGGCATGGACTTCGAGGACGACGCCTGGTCCTACCACCTGATGGGTCCGGACGGCCAGGTGATCTACGCCGACGGACCGGCCAGCCACGGCCACGGGGCCGGCGCCAACCATGGCTGCCACTGCGGTCGGCGACCTTCGGTCACCGCGCGGCGCGGCCGCGGGCGGCTGTCGCTCTTTCTGTCCCGCGATAGCGCCGACGCCGCGCACTGGGTGGGCACTTGGACCCTGATGGTGGCGTGGCGGGCCAAGGTGCTCGACGCCATGGCCATGACCGACCTGGGCGAGCTCCTGGTACCGGTGGCCGCCGGGCCTATTCGCGGGCCGCGCTGGGCTCGCCTGGCTCAGGCCCCGGGCAAGCGGCGGGCGACCCGGACCGTGCCCGGGGTGGCCCGTCACCGCCTCGACGTCCGCCCCACCGCGACCGGACGCGACGGCCGGCCCGCCACCACCGTCGTGGTCAACGTCTATGCCCGCACCCGGCTCAAGATCGAGCTGCGGCCCGAGGCCGGCCGTGGCCTCGTGGGCCAGGGCCTGGCACTGCGGCTCGAATCCTCGGTCCTCGCCGGCAAGGCCAGTACCGGCACCGCCCTCGCCCGTTTGGTGGCTCCGGCGGTCGACCTGGCGAGCTTCCTGACTCCGGAGCGGGTGCAGGGGCTGGTGCCGGCCGCCGCCCGGATCAAGGGCGTGGCGCGAGACCAGGTCGAGCTCGACACTGCCCGCGTGCTGGCCCGGGTCGAGACCCGCCATCCAGAAGTCGCGCGCCTGCGGGATGAGGAACTGGCGGTGGTCTCTCACCACGGCGGGGCGCCCCACGTCCACATCGAGAAAGCCGACGTCCCCGGGGCCTACCACGTTGGCCTGTGGGTCGAGGGGGTCTACTACCCCGAGGCCGAGGCCGCTCCGGAAGGGAGTCACGATCACGGCGGCCACGCGGCCCCCGCGGGCCGCGGCGAGCCCTTCCAACGGCTTCTGACGGTTTCCGTGGGGCTGGCGCGGGGGTGAAGTCCGCCCTCGGGGCCTTCACGGCTGGAACGGGCACAGGGTGACCAGCTCGAGGTCATCTACCCGGGTGTGTTCGGTGATCGGGTTGGGACTCACGACGGAGCTCCAGGAATCGAACGCGATTCCCCCGGTCACCCCTTGAAGCTCCGGCGTGTCGTCGTCGATCGTCACCTGCCAGTCGCCCGGCTCGACGCCCGCCACGGGCCAGACCTTGGCCGAGAGCCGCGTGGTGTCGAGGTCGAGCTGCTCGACCCGGAAGCGCACCCGGTAGGGCACCTCGTCGGTCAGGCCGAGAGCGGAGTCGAAGTGGATCAGGAGCGGCGACTCGACACCGGCCAGCTCGCGCCAGAGTCCGATCCCAGGAGTGCCCCGGAAGCCCTCGACGAACACCGCGTAACCCTGACCGGTGGGGTTCGTGGCAACGAGATACCCGCCGTTCTGGCGCACGTAGAAGCCGACGCCCTGGCTGGCGACGTCTTCGAAGACCAGGGTGAAGGTGGCCTCGACGTCGTGGGTCGGCCACCCGTGGGTCAGCCGGGCCAGGGAGTAGCCCGAGGGAATGGGACGGAAGCGGCCGAGGCCGGCCTGTAGGTCGAACAAGGCGACGCCGCCGACGGGACTCCAGCCCGCCGGCCAGGGCGCACCGGCACTGCCGGGAAACGCCTCGACGAACTGGGGTGCGAGCCCCACGACCTGGCTCCAAGCGCAGACCGTACCGCTCTCGAACCCGTCCGAGAAGATCGCCGCGAGCGGCGCGGCGGCAGGGAAGAGCCCGGTGGCGAGGGCGAGGACCGCGAGCGAGGATCGGTGCTTCATGCGACCTCCGGATTGCTGAAGAAGCCCATGGTACCGGAAGGCGACACCGCCCCGGCCTTCCGTTTCGCTGACGAACGGATGACCGGGGCGGCGGAGAGGACTCGAGACGTCAGTTGCCGATCTGGAACTTCACCTCGGAGTATCCGCAGCCCCCGGCGTCGACCCAGAACTTGTGGCTACCACCGGCAAGCTTGAAGACCTGGTGGCCGCTGAACGTGTCATAGAAGAAGGCCGTACCGATCGCCGGGCTCGAGTCGAAGCCCCAGGTGACGGTGTGATCGCCCGAGCAGGTGACGCTGAAGCTGGCCGGGAAGTAGAGGGAGGAGAGGGCCGGCGGCGCCGGATCGCTGGGCGGATAGGTCTCGCCGTGGATCGGATAGATGATGTTGACGGGCGCCTGGGCCGCGGCGGGAGCGGCCGCGACGAGGGCGAGAGCGACGAGGCCGAAGGCGAAAAGGGGGCGCGCGAGAGACTTCATGGTAGGGCTCCAACGAGACGACATCACCGCACCGACATTGGCCGGCATGCGCCTCTTCACAAGCATAGAGACATGACTATTCTAGCGAGTCCATTTCACCAGGGAAACCGTGACCGCGTGACATCATGCCGGCAACCATGGCCGCCGACCACTTCTCCAGCCAGGCCGCGACCTACCGCCAGTTTCGCCCCACCTACCCAGCGTCGTTCCTCGACGCGGTGGCCGGGCTCGCGCCGTCCGGCGAGTGGGTGTGGGACGTGGGGACGGGCAACGGCCAGGCCGCGGTGGGACTGGCGAGCCGTTTTCGCCGGGTGATCGCGAGCGACCTCTCGATCCGCCAGCTGGCCGAGGCGGACCCCCACCCGGCGGTCCAGTACGTCCTCGCACCGGCCGAGCACGGGCCCCTGTCAGACCGGAGCGTGGACCTCGTCACCGTGGCCCAGGCGCTGCACTGGTTCGACTTCGCAGCGTTCTGGGTCGAGGTCCGAAGGGTCCTGCGCCCTGGCGGCGCGGTCGTGGCCTGGAGCTACGAGCGGGCCGCCATCTCGGCGGAGATCGACCCACCGTTTCGGCGGTTCCACGACGAGACCGTGGGCCGGTACTGGCCCGCGCGCCGCGAGCACGTGCGGGCGGGATACCGCGACATCCCGTTTCCGTTCGAGCGGATCCCTGCGCAGGCGGACGCCCTTTGGGCGTCCTGGGACCTCGACCACCTGCTCGGGTACGTGGCGAGCTGGTCGGCGGTGGATCGCTTTCGTCGCGCCACGGGCACGGACCCGATGCCCGAGCTCGACCGCCAGTTGAGTGGTCTTTGGGGAGACCGGCGGACCACCCGCACGATTCGCTGGCCCCTGGCGGTGCTGGCCGGCCGGGCCTGAGACCCTCGCTGCACAATCGAATAGACTTGAGGGGACATGCCCGAGATCCTGGTGTTCCACGTCCAGCTCGAGGACCTCGAGCCGGCCATTTGGCGTCGACTCGAGCTACGCGCCGATCGCACCTTTTGGGATCTCCACTGCGCCATCCAGGACGCCATGCCCTGGGAGGACCTCCACCTCCACGAGTTCCGCTTTCCGCCCCCGAGCACGTTGCCGCCCATCGGCATTCCGGATCCGGACCTGCCCGAGTCCGAGAACCGCGAGGTGGCGAGCTGGAAGGTGCCCCTCGAGGTGGGCTTTGCCGGGGAGTCGCTCAGCTGTCTGTACGTCTACGACTTCGGCGACGACTGGCGACACACGGTCACCCTCGAAGACCGTCGCCAGGCGCACCCCGACGCTCGGTATCCGCGTTGCACCGGCGGCGAACGGAGCTGCCCGCCGGAGGACGTGGGGGGGCCGCCCGGCTATTTCGAGTTCCTCGCGGCGATCTTGAACCCGGCCCATCCGGAGCACGAAAGCTATCGCCGGTGGATCGGCCGCGGCTGGGATCCGGCGGAGTTCTCGCCCGACCAGGTGGTGTTCAAGAACGCCCGCACCCGCCTGCGCGAGGCCGGCCTCGACTGAGCCTCATGCTCGATCCCAGAAGGCCCGCGGATAGGCGCCGAGGAGCGTGCCGTCGCGAGTCAGGAGCGGCGCGTCCTCGCTGATCGCGTGGGCGACGATGAGCCGGTCGAAGGGATCGCGGGTGAAGTCGAGGGACAGCGCCGCGGCCGCCACCGCCGCAAAGCTCGTGGTGGCGACGGCGAGCCCCAAGCTTCGGCCGAGCTCCGCCACCACCTCTCCCGCGGACGCCCGAGTCCGACCGAGCTCGAACAGGTACTGCAGCTCGAGCACCACCATCGGTGAAATGCGCAGCTCGGAGGTCTCGAGCCGCTCGCGGGCCAGGCGCGGGAAGAGCGTCACTTCCCCGGCATAGAGCCAGGCCACCACGTGGGTGTCCAGGTGGATCAAGGACGCCACTCGGCGGACCAATCGAGATGGACCAGCTCCTCCGGCTCGACCGCCAGGAAGGGCCGTGAAACCAGACGATCGAGGCGACCGACGGACTCCACCGGCACGATCCGGAGCCGTTTGCCCTTGCGCAGGATCTCGACCGGTTGGCCCGTGGCGAGCACTTCGTCCAGCAATCGATAGACGTTCCGACGGACTTCCGACGCGGACAAGGTGCGGCGCCGCGGCAAAGGGGTGTTCGGTTCCATAGTCGGACTCTATTTCTGGGATCGTACGATTGTCAATCGTAGACACGTACGATTCGGTGTTCGGCGGTGTCTCTCGGCGTTTCCTCATGGCACCCATGACGAAATCCGGACCCCGCGATCTGGCCGGGAAGGCAACCTTCGGCCCTGGGCGCCGTATTTTTCACCTCCAGCCTCGCTTCCACGGGAGAATTCATGAAACGGACTTCGCTCTGCCTGCTCGGCCTCGTTCTCGGAGGTTTCGCGGCGCCCGCAGTGGCGGCCAAGAAAACTCCGCCGCCCCCACCCGCACCAAGACTCGATCCCGAGCTTCTCGCCGGGTTCCAGGTGCGCTCCATCGGGCCGGCCGGCATGAGCGGCCGAATCGGGGCCATCGAAGGCGTACCGGGAACCTCCACGGTCTACGTCGGCGCCGCCACCGGAGGCCTGTGGAAATCCGACAACGGTGGCATCAGCTTCACTCCGATCTTCGACGACCAGCCGGCGGCCGCCATCGGGGCCGTCGCCGTCTCCCCCGTCAACCCGGACATCGTCTGGGTGGGCACCGGCGAGGCCAACGTGCGCAACAGCGCCTCGGTGGGCAACGGCGTCTACCGCTCGCTCGATGGCGGGAAGACCTGGAAGCACCTGGGGCTCGCGGGCAGCGAACGGATCCACCGCATCCTGCCCCACCCGACCGAGCCGGACACCGCATACCTGTGCGCCACCGGCCCGGAGTGGGGCGAGGGTCCGGAACGCGGCGTCTTCCGCACCCGAGACGGCGGGGCGAGCTGGCAGAAAGTGCTGTTCGTCGACGAGCGCACCGGCTGCGGGGACCTGGCGCTCGACCCGGCCAACCCGAACCATCTGCTCGCGAACCTGTGGCAGTTCCGCCGCTGGCCCTTCTTCTTCCGTTCCGGCGGGCCGAGCTCGGGCCTCTACTCGAGTTGGGACGGCGGCACCACCTGGACCCGGCAGCAGGTCGAGGACGGCCTGCCCGAGGGCCCCCTGGGTCGCATCGGCCTGGCCTTCTCGCGATCGAATCCGGCGGTGGTCTATGCCCTGGTCGAGGCCGAGAAGAGTGCGCTCCTGCGCTCGACCGACGGCGGGCGCAGCTGGCAGTCCCGCAACACCGAGGTGAACGTCGCCGCGCGGCCGTTCTACTTCGCGGACCTGCGAATAGACCCGGAGTGGCCGAACCGGGTCTACAGCCTGCACTACGGCGTCGACGTTTCGGAGGACGCCGGCAAGACCTTCTCGAGCCTTCCGGGCGCCGGCTCTCTCCACGGCGACTTCCACGCGATGTGGATCGACCCGCAAAACCCGCGGCACCTGTATCTCGGGGACGACGGCGGGGTCGGCGAGAGCTGGGATCGCGGAGCCACGGCCCGCCACGTCGAGAACCTGCCGTTGGCCCAGTTCTACCATGTGGCCGTCGACAACGAAGTGCCTTACAACATCCTCGGCGGCCTCCAGGACAACGGTTCCTGGCGGGGACCATCCACCGTGCAGCGCTATGGCGGCGGCAGCAACCACGACTGGGAGCTGGTGGGCGGAGGCGACGGATTCGACGTCCAGCCCGATCCGACCGACTCGAAGATCGGGTACGGCATGTCCCAGGGCGGGTTCCTGTTCCGCTGGAACCTCCACGACAATCAGTCCCGCGACATCCGGCCGCCCGAGCCGGAGGGCACGCGCCTGCGCTACAACTGGAACGCAGGGTTCGCCATCGACCCGTTCACGCCCGCGACGATCTATTACGGCAGCCAGTTCGTGCACCGCTCCACCGACCGCGGCGAGACCTGGACGATCCTTTCGCCCGACTTGACCGCCAACGACCCGGCCTGGCAGAAGCAGGCGGACAGCGGCGGCCTGACCCCCGACGTGACCGCCGCCGAGAACTACTCGACGATCCTCTCGATCGCCCCATCGGCGGTCGAGCGCGGCGTCCTGTGGGTCGGCAGCGACGACGGGCGCATTCACGTCACCCGCGACGGCGGCGCCACCTGGACCTCGGTCGAGACCAACGTGCCCGGCGTCCCCAAGCACACCTGGATCCCCCACATCGAAGCTTCCGCCCACCAAGGCGGCGAGGCCTTCGTGGTGTTCGACGACCACCGCCGCTCGAATCACGCGGCCTACGTCTACAAGACGACCGACTACGGCAGGACCTGGACCTCGTTGGTGACTCCGGACGTTCGCGGCTGGGCGCTGGTCGTGGAGCAGGACCCGGTGGCCCCCAACCTGCTCTTCCTGGGCACCGAGTTCGGGCTCTATCTGTCGATCGACGGGGGCAAGGCTTGGACGAAGTGGAAAAGCGGCCTGCCCACGGTGTCGGTCATGGACCTCGTGATCCACCCGCGGGATCACGACCTGGTGATCGCCACCCACGGCCGCGCGCTCTACGTCCTCGACGACATCCGTCCCCTGCGCGAGATCTCGGTCGCTTCCCTGGCCAAGCCCCTGGAGCTCTACCCGGGAGCGGACAGCCGCATTGCGTCGGGCGCACCGCCGCGGGGTGGTTTCGGCCCTGGCGACGGCGAGTTCCAGGGGGCCAGCCGGCCCTACGGCGCGATCTTGACGTTCTCGGTCGCTGGCGAAGACTTGCCCTTCGCCGACTCCGAGCTCGAGCGCACCCGCCAGCAGGACCGGCGGGCCAAGAGCCTGGAGGGCTACCCCTGGGGCCCCGAAAAACCGACCTTCGAGATCAAGCCGGCCGCGCCGCCACCGAAGGCCAAGATCCAGATCCTCGACGCCGCCGGCAAGGAGGTCCGTTCCTTCGAGCGACCCGTGAAACGGGGGCTGAACCGGGTCGTCTGGCGCCACGAGCGCACCGGCCCGCGCAACTTCCCGCCCAGTCCGGGCCAGACCCCGAACGACGACCCCCAGGGCCCCGAGCTGCCGCCCGGAACCTACACCGTGGTGGTGAAGTGGGGCGACCACGAGGACCGCGGAGCCGTCACGTTGACGGCCGACCCCAGCCTGGGTAACAGCCCCGCGGACTGGCAGGTCCGCGAGGCGGCCATCGAGCGGGTCCAGGACCTGTGGAACCTCGCCGCCGACTCGGCCCAGCGCATCCGCGAGGTGCGCGCCGACGTCTCCGCCCTGCTCGACCGCGCCGCGGCCGAGAAGGCCCGCCTCGAGAAAGCCGAGAAGGAGAAGAAGGGCGAAGCCGCCGAGACCGAGAAAAATGAAGGCGAGAAGAAGGAAGGCGACGAGAAGGCGAAGGACGAGCTCAGCGAAGCCGGCGACGCCCTCAAGAAGAAGCTCGACGAGCTCGAGAAGCGGGTCTGGCAGAGCCCGGACACCAAGGGCATCGTCGACGCCACGGACCTGACTTCCCAGATGTTCTCGACCTACTTCGGCATGCTCTCGACCTTCGCGCCACCCTCCCCCACCCACGAGGCCCTCTACGAGCGCACCCGAGCGCACTTCGAGGCCTTCGTGACCGAGCTCAACCAGGTGCTCGCGACCGATGTCGAGGCCTTCCGGCAGCAGGCCGACGCGCGGGGCGTGAGCCTGCTCCGTCCGGTGGTGCCGGTGGAATGGGGAAAGAAGAAGTAGGGTGGTTTCACCCGATCGCGGCGACCACGGATAGGGCGGTCTCGAGGGCGCGGCGGCCCTCCCGCCCATCCACGAACAGGCCTTCTTCTCCCCGGCAGGCTGCGAGGAAGGCCTGGAGTTCGCGTTTCAGGGGCTCGCCCTGCTCCACCGCCAGGTCCGCGGGGACGATGCGGCGCTCCGCACCGGTGCCGCCCTCGAGCCGGTAGCCCTTGACCTCCTGGGCCTGGTAGTCCACCGAGGCGTAGCGGTTTTCGCCGAACACGCGCAGCTTGCGCACCCGCTCGGCGGAGATGCGCGAGGCGGTCAGGTTGGCGACGCAGCCGCTCGCCAGCTCGATCCGGGCGTTGGCGATGTCGATGCGCGGCGACAGGACGTGGATGCCGGTCGCGCGGACCTCTCGGACCGGGCTCGGGTCGAGACTGTGAAGAATCTGGAGGTCGTGGATCATGAGATCCAGCACCACGTCGACATCGAGACTGCGGGGCGTGAACTGCGCCAGGCGCTCGACCTCGACGAAGCGGGCGCCGGGGCTCGATTCGAGGAGCGCCTGAACGGCCGGGTTGTAGAACTCGACGTGCCCCACCCCGAGCACCCGACCGGCCGCCGCGGCGGCCGCGATGAGCTGGTCGGCCTCGGCCAGAGAGGCGGCAATGGGCTTTTCCACCATCACGTGGACGCCAGCGGTCAAAAGCGCTGTGCCGAGGCTCGCGTGATGAACGGTGGGGATGGCCACCACCGCCACTTCGATCTCCGCCGCCAGGGCCTCGGCCGTGGGGAAGCACCGGGCGCCGTGCAGCTCCGCCATGGAGCGCGCGGCCTCTTCCCGAGGCTCGAAGATGCCGACCAGCTCGGCCTCGGGTAGCTCCGTCAGAATGCGAGTGTGGTGACGACCGAGGGCGCCGGTGCCGAAGACGCCGGCGCGCAGGATCTTGACGGGATCAGACATCGGTGTCGGCCTCGGCACCGCCGCGTCCGCCGCCGCCGCGAGCTCCCTTGCGACCGGGCAAAGCACGCACGACTCCCCTGCGGGAGCCCTCGATGTACTCCACCAGGTAGTCGATCTCGTCGTGGCCGCCGAGCTCCTCGCGGATGCGCAGGACGGCCTGGGCGGTGTTGAGCCCCGAGCCGGTGAGCAATCCGAAGGCGCGGTCGAGCCGCTCCCGGGCCTCCGCCGACACGCCCTTGCGGCGCAGGCCGATGGTGTTGATGCCGTAGCAGGCCGGTTTTTGCCCCACCGTCTTGACGTAAGGGAGAGCGTCCATGGTCAGCACCGTGTAGCCCCCGATGTAGGCGTGGCGACCCACGCGGGTGAACTGGTGGACCGAGCTGAAGGCGCCGATGACGGCGTCGTCCCCAACCGACACATGGCCGCCGAGAGTGGCCGAATTGACGAAGATGCAGCGGCTGCCCACATGGCAGTCGTGGGCCACGTGGCTGTACACCATGAACAGGTTGTCGTCGCCAATGGTGGTGAGGCCGCCGCCGAAGCCGGTGCCCCGGTGGATGGTGCAGAACTCCCGGAAGTGATTGCGGTCGCCGATCTCGAGGCGAGTTTCCTCGCCGTTGTACTTGAGGTCCTGGGGATCGAAACCCAAGCAAGCCTGGGGAAAGATCCGGTTGGCCGTGCCGATCGTCGTGGGACCGTGGATCTGGGCGCCGGAGCCGACCTCGGTGTCGTCGCCGATGGTGACCCGCGGGCCGATCACCGCGAAGGGCCCGATGGCCACGTCGGCGCCGATCTCGGCCCGTCGGTCGACCACCGCGGTGGGATGGATGCGCGCCATGGTGAGCTCCTCAGGGGTCGACCATGGCCGAGGAAACGACCGCCTCGGCCGCGACCTTGCCGTCCACGAGCACCCGTCCCGACAGTTTGCAGTGGCTGGGGCGGGAGAGCAGAACCTCGACCTCGTAGACGATCTGGTCGCCGGGAACCACCGGGCGACGGAATCTCGCCCGCTCGATCCCCATCAGGTACATGAGCTTGCGATGGGCCGGATCGCGTTCCCTCATCATCAGAATGCCGCCGGCCTGGGCCATGCCCTCGACCAGCAGGACACCCGGCACCACCGGCTGGGCGGGAAAGTGGCCGAGGAAGAACTCCTCGTTGATCGAGACGTTCTTGAGCGCCCGGATGCTTCTGCCCGGCTCCAGGGCGAGCACCCGGTCGACCAGCAGGAACGGATAGCGATGGGGCAAGTAGCCCATGATCTTGCGGACGTCCCAGGGCAGTGCTTCGAGCCCCTCGGACGCCCCCGAACCGTCAGCGCTCGCGGCGCCCTCCTCGTGCTCACTCACCGCTTTGGTCCCTCCTCGGGCTCGGGGACCGTCAGCCCGGCCCGCCGCTCCAATGCCCGCAAACGACGTTGAAACTCCCCGAGGCGCCCGAGCAGCAGCACCGCCCGGCGCCACACGCCGATCTCGATGGCCGGCACGGTGGCCGAGACCGCCTGGCCCGCGGGCACCGAGCGCACCACCGCCGAGGCGGCGGAGACCTGGACGCCATCGCCGATCTCCAGGTGGTCGGCGATTCCCGCCTGGCCGGCCAGGACGACGCCGTCGCCCAACCGCGAGCTGCCCGCGATTCCGCTCTGTGCGCACAGCAGTGCGCCGCGCCCGACCTCGACGTTGTGGCCGACCTGCACCAGGTTGTCGATCTTACTCCCGGAGCCGACTCGGGTGACCCCGAGGGCCGCGCGATCGATCGTCGAGAGGGCCCCGATTTCAACCTCGTCGCCGATCACCACCCGCCCCACGTGAGGCACCTTGTGATGACCATCGCGGCGCGAAACGTAGCCGAAGCCGTCCGCGCCCAAGACCACGCCGGCGTGGACCCGGCAACGCTCCCCGAGCTCGGTGCCCGGGTAGAGCACGGCGTGGGGAAAGACGATCGTGCCCGCGCCGAGGCGGCAGCCCGCGCCGATGACCGCGTGGGCGTGAATCTCGACGCCATGGCCGATCTCGGCTCCGGTGCCGATCACGACGAAGGGCCCGGCCGCGACACTCGGGTCGAGCAGGGCGGTCGGATCGACCACCGCGGTCGGGTGAACACCCGCCGGCAGGTGATCCTCGGGATGGAACGCCGCCACCACCTCGACGAACACCCGGCGCGGATCGTCGACCACCCACAGGGACCGCTCGCCGGGCAGGTCCTCGTCGGCCGGACCGACCAGGAGCGCCGCCGCCCGGGACTCCTCGGCGAGTCTCCGGTGGCGACCGCCGGTCGAGAACGCGAGTTGCCCGGCGCCCGCGTCGCCGAGGGCAGCCAGGCCTTCGATCCGCACCTCCCCGTCGCCGACCACCCGCCCGCCGAAGCGCGCCGCGAGATCCAGAAGGCGGCTCCCCTTCACGCCGGTCTCACTTGCCGCCCGGGCTCGCCGGAGCGGCCGGAGCCGCCGCGTTGTAACGCTTGATCACTTCCTCGGTGATGTCGACGGCGTCGTCGGCGTACAGCAGGCCACTGCGGAACTTGTTGAAAATGAGCGTGAAGGCGCCCTCTTTTCCCACCACGTTGATGATCGGGAAAATGCCCTGCTCGACGGCACCGAGCACCTCGTCGCGACGCTTGGTGAGCTCACGGGTGGCGTCGTCCGAAAAGCGCTGAAGGGCGATCGTCTTCTCCTCGACCTGGCGCTCGATTTCACGGAGCTTGTCGTCGGCGAGGGCGAGCTTGCCGTCGATGGCCTTTTGCTTCAGCTGATTGATCTCGTTCTGGAGGTTCTGACCCTGCTCCTGCTTGGACTTCTGAAGGGCGGTCAGCTCGGCCAGGGCGCGCTTGCCGGCCTCCGAGTCGGTGAGGATGCGCTCGACGTCGATGACGGCGATCTTGTTGCCGGCAGCGGGGGCGGCGGCCTGGGCACCGAGGCCGGCGGCGCCGGCGAAGGCGAGGGCGGTGAGGGCGAAGGTCGCGAGACGCGGAACGGACGAGGTGGAAGCCATCGAAACTCTCTCCTTAAGAGGGAAGGCCCAGGGTCGGGCGCTCGCAAATCGAAACCGAGGCGAGCGCCGCGACCACCGCGACCCTGGAAAACTCGCTAGAACGTGCTGCCGATCGAGAACACGAACTGCTTGAACTCGTCTTGCGGCTTCGGGTCCAGGTTGTACGCGTAGATGAACCGGAGCGGCGCGCCTCCGAGCATCGGCAGCGTGATCCGGAGCTCGGCTCCGGCGGTGTAACGCAGGCGACTCAAGTCGAAGCTCTGACCGGGAGCGTAGATATTGCCCGCATCGGCGAACAAGATCAAGCGGAACGGCCCCTGGAGCAGCATGTGGTACTCGAGGTTGGCCTGGAAGTAGCGGTCGCCGCCCAGGTCGTAGTTGGTGAGCGGGTCGATCAGCTTGGCGTCGGTCTTCTCGTCCCGGGCCAGCAGGCGGTTGCGCTCGAAGCCGCGGACGGAGCTCTCGCCTCCCATCCGGAACAGATTGAAGTTCTCGAGCTCGTTGCCGCCCAGGCCGTGGATCAGGCCGGCCTCGACGTTCAGACCGAAGACCGTGGCCAGCGGGTAGGTCGAGACCGTGCGGTACAGCTGCAGGCTCGCGATGGGCCGGATGTACTCCTGCTCGCCGCCGAAGAAGCTGGTGGCGTACTCGCTCGACACCGTGATGTTGGTTCCCGACTTCGGTTCGAATCGGTTGTCCACGGTGTTGTAGACCCAGGTCGGCCGGACCGAGAAGATCTCCTGCTCGAACGGGAAGTTCTCGAACTCACCGGCCGCGTTGCGGGTGCGGAACAGACCGGTCTCGTCGTAGCGGTTGAGGACGATGGAGGCGCTCTGGAAGAGGGCCACCGACCGCCCGTAGGAAATCGCTCCGCCGACCCGCTTCTGCTCGTTCCGCGAGCCGACGTCGAAACCGTCGAAACTATAGTCCTGGCTGTAAAGCTGGATGCCTAGAGACTGGGGGCGGTCGAGGAACCAGGGCACCGAGTAGCTGACCTCGTAGTAGTCCGCGTTGGCGCCCGACTGCAGGTTGATGCCGACCTGTTCACCGCGGCCCAGGAAGTTCTGGGTCTTGAGCGCGAACTGACCAAAAAAGCCCAGGCCCTCCTGGTAGCCGGCGGCGAACTGGAGCTCGGTGCGATCCGCTTCCTTGCCCTGGAACTTCAGATCGACGGTGTTGTCTTCCTTGAAGTCGAACTCGACGGGCTCTTCCTCATCGGGCTCGAAGAAGCCGAGCTGGCGGATCTTGAGCAGGCTGTTCTTGAGCGCACCCAGGGACAGGACCGTGCCTTCCTGGATACGGAGCTCACGGCGCAGCACCTTGTCGCGCGTGCGGCTGTTGCCCTGGAACTCGATGCGGCCTACTTTGAACTGATCGTTCTCGGCGATGTGGACGACGACGTCGGCGGTCTCGCGGTCCTTCTCGACCAGCTCGGGGACCACCCGAGCCTGGATGTACCCGCTGTTCTGGTAATACTCCTGGATCGCCTTGACGCCCTCTTCGACCCGCGACGAGCGCAGCCATTCTCCGGGCCGGTAGCGGAAGACCTTGGTCAGGCCCTCGCTCTTGAAGATCGTGTTGCCCTCGACCTTGACCTCGCCGAAGCGCCAGCGGTTACCCTCTTCGATCGGCACCATGACGATCAGCTGGCGCTTGGGCTCCTCGCCGGGCTGGCCCGCCTCCTCGGTCCTTACCTGCACCCGGGGCTCGCCGATCACCACGTTCTTGTAGCCGGCCTTGGTGTACAGATCGCGAACCTTGTCGAGGTCTTCGGCCAGGGTTGCCGGGTTGTAGATGTCCTTCTTGAGCATCCGGGTGATCGGGCCGACTTCCTTCGTGCCCTTCATCTGCCAGCGCAGGCGACCTTCCCCGAAGACGGTGTTGCCCTCGAAACGAATGTCGCCGATCCGCACCCGGTCGCCTTCGTCGATCGTCACCACCACCCGGCGCTCGTTCTCGCCCACCGGCTCGAGCTGGTAGCTGGCCTGGGCGAAACGGTAGCCCTTCTGGGCGTAGAGATCCTCGATGATGGTCTTGATCCGGTGCAGCTCCCCGAAGTTGAGCGGCCCGCCTTCCTGGAGATCCACGTGCTCGCTGGCGAGCTTCTCGTCGATGTCCTTGCGGGAGACGCGCTTCAGCCCCTGGTATTCGACCGAGCGGACGACGGCCCGCTCATCGATCCGGATCACCAGTTTGACGCCGCCCTCGGCGGCGATGGCTTCGACGGTCAGGTCGTCGACCAGGTCGCGACCCCAGAGCTTCTTGATGTTGCGATCGAGGGCCTCGCGGGAGAAGGGCTCGCCCACTTCCAACCCGAGGTAGTACAGCAGCGTCTCCTCGGCCAGGGACTTGTTGCCGACGAACTCCACCGAGGTGACGCGGGCGCCGTCGAAGGTGGCGGCGGCCGTGGCCGCGGGGGGGGCCAACTGCGCGCCCAGCGGCGCGGCGAATCCCAGGGCGGGGGCCAAGGCCCCCGCGAACAGGGTGCGCGGTAGCTTCGTAGTTCGGGTCCGGCGTTTCATCATCGGGATCCTCGCTCGAGAGCCCCGGAAGGCCGCGGCTCGAGTTTCGAGTCGGTCGATTGGCCATTCGGCGGGTATTGACGGCGGTTTTCGGGCTGCAAGACGAGTGCCGCTCTAGATCTCGCGGACGGCGAGGGCCGGCTCGTGGATCGTCAGGACGAGCTCCCCGCCCGCAACGCCCACATCGATGCGCTCGACCACGGCGCCGTGCTGTTGTATCAGGATTTCGGAGACCGCATCCTGGACGTGGCGCTGGATCGTCCGCCGCAGGGGACGGGCTCCCGTGGAGGGATCGATGCCGGCTTGGGCCAGCAGCCACTCTCGTGCCTCGAGGGACACCTCGAGGACCAGCCCGCGGTCGGCCAGGGTTTGGTTGACCTCACGCAACTGGATATCCACGATCGCGCGCAGGTGCTCCGTGCCCAAGGGGTTGAAGACGATCACTTCGTCGATGCGGTTGATGAACTCGGGGCTGAAGCTGCGCCGCAGGTCGGCCAGGATCTCCTCCTCGATGCGCCGGAAGTCGGCCTCCGGAACGCCCTCGCCGAAGCCCATCCGACCGCCGCGGACGACCAGCCGGCTGCCCAGGTTCGAGGTCATCAGGACCAGGCTGTTCTTGAAATCGACCAGATTGCCGTAGGCGTCGGTCAGGATGCCGTCCTCGAGGATCTGCAGCAGCAGGTTGGCGACGTCCGGGTGGGCCTTTTCGATCTCGTCGAAGAGCACCAGGGAGTAGGGCTGCCGGCGGATGCGCTCGGTCAGCTGGCCGCCCTCCTCGTGCCCCACGTAGCCCGGTGGCGAGCCGATCAGCTTCGACACCGCGTGCTTCTCCATGTATTCGCTCATGTCGAAGCGCACCAGGGCACGGTCGGTGCCGAACAGGAACTCCGCCAGCCGGCGGGCGATCTCGGTCTTGCCGACCCCCGAGGGGCCCAGAAAGATGAACGAGCCCACCGGCCGGTGGGGGTTCGAGACGCCCAAACGCGAGCGGCGAATGGCTCGGCTGATGGCGCTGATGGCCCGATCCTGGCCGACCACGCGCTCCTTCAAGGTGGCCTCCATCTGCATCAGCCGCTCGGCTTCGTGGCTTTCGAGGCTGGCCATGGGAATGCCGGTCCAGGCCGAAATGACCTCCTCGATGTCCCGCCGGCCGACCTCCAGGACTCCTTCGAGATCCGCCGCTGCGTGCAGGCGCTCGAGATCCTCGCGCAGCTCGATCTCCCGCTCGCGCAGGTAGACCGCCCGCTCGAAGGACTTGTCCGAGATCGCCGCCTTCATCTCCTGGACGACATCGCGAATCTCCTGTTCCAGCCGGCGCAGGTTCTGGGTGTCCTTGACCTTGCGCAGCTTCACCCGCGCCCCGGCCTCGTCGAGGATGTCGATGGCCTTGTCGGGCAGGTGTCGGTCGGTGATGTAGCGGGTCGACTGGTGGATGGCTGTTTTGAGCGCACCGTCCGAGTAACGAACCTTGTGGAACGACTCGTAGCGGTCCTTGATCCCCTCCAGGATCTCGAGGGTCTCGTCCTCGGTGGGCGGATCGACCTGGATCGACTGGAAGCGACGAAGAAGGGAGCGGTCCTTCTCGATGTACTTCCGATATTCCTTCAAGGTGGTCGCGCCGATGCAGGAGACCTCGCCGCGGGACAGCGCGGGCTTGAGAATGTTGGCGGCATCGAGAGACCCCTCGGCCGAGCCGGCACCGATCAGCGAGTGGATCTCGTCGATGAAGACGAGCAGATCCTTCGATTCCCGCAGCTCCTTGAGGATGCCCTTGAGCCGCTCCTCGAACTGGCCGCGGTACTTGGTGCCGGCCACGATCAGGGACAGATCGAGGGCGACGATGCGCTTCTTGGCCAGGAAGATCGGTACCCGGCCCTGAACGATGCGCTCCGCCAAACCCTCGACGATGGCCGTCTTGCCGACGCCGGGTTCGCCGAGCAGGATGGGATTGTTCTTGGTCCGACGCGAGAGGATCTGAATGATCCGATCGACCTCGTCCTCCCGACCGATCAGGGGGTCGAAGGCGCCCTCCGCGGCCAGAGTGGTCAATTCGCGGCCGTACTCGGTCAAAAACGGCAGCTCCTTGCGTTGCTGCGAAGCCTCGCGCTCCTTGACGATCGAGAGCACCTCCTCGCGGACGGAGAACACCTCGAGCCCGTGCTGCACCAGGATGCGCATGGCGAGGCAGGATTCCACTCGCAGGATTCCGATCAGCAGGTGCTCCGAGCCCACCGTGGCGTGGAGCATGCCTTCGGCTTCGTGGGAGGCGTAGGCCAGAATCTTCTTGGATTCCTCGGACAGGGGCAGCTCGGCGGTGGACGAAATGCGCTCGACGAAGACCCGCTCACCTTCGATCTCGCGGCGGATCTCCTCGGGCTTCAGATGGAAGCGGCGGAAGACCTCGGCGACGGTCTCCTCGCCCTCGCGCAGGATGCCGAGCAGGATGTGCTCCGACTCGATCACACGGCTGCCCAACTTCGACGCCTCGTAGCGCGCGAAGAACAGAGCACGCCGAGCTTTTTCGTTGTACTTCTCGAACATCGGGCTCCTCGCGACGACCTCAAAGCACTGATTCTATTCGTTTTCGACCTCGCCTTGAACCGTCAGGCGCCCGCCCTCGAGGCGCTCGATCCTACCACAGCGCTTGGCGATCTCCGGGTTGTGCGTGACCACCACGGCGGTCAAGCCGTGGCGCCCCTGGAGCTCGAGCAGCAGCTCGAGCACGCGCTCGCCGCTCGCTGGATCGAGATTGCCGGTGGGCTCGTCGGCGAGCAGCAAGGCCGGTTCGGTGGCGAGGGCGCGGCACAGGGCCACCCGCTGGCGTTCGCCCCCCGACAGCGCGTTGGGGAAGTGGCCCGCGCGTTCGGTCAGGCCGACCTCGTCGAGGAGCGCCCGCGCCCGCGCCTCGGACGCCTCGGCGCTGCGGCGGCCGATGCGCAGGGGCAACATGACGTTCTCGAGGGCGGTGAAATCCGGCAGCAGCTGGTGGAACTGGAACACGAACCCGACGGTGCGGTTGCGGAACGCCGCCAGGGTCGTGGCGTCGAGCCCGGCCAGGTTCTCGCTGCCGATCGCCACCGTGCCGGCGTCGGGCCGATCGAGCCCCCCGAGCAGATGGAGGAGCGTCGACTTGCCCGAGCCCGAGGGCCCCATGATCGCCACGAGCTCGCCCGGCCCGACGGAGAGATCGACCCCCGCGAGCACGGGAATGGTGCGCTCGCCGTCGCGATAGGCCCGCACCAGGCCCCGAGCTTCGACCGCCACGCTCATCCGCGACTCCTCATCCCGCCAGGGCCTCGAGCGGCTCCAGGGAGGACACCCGCCGCGCCGCGAACAGGGTCGCGAGCGCGGCGAAGAGCACCGTGACGGCCAGAATTTCCACCAGGTCGAGAGCGCGCAGCCGAAATGGCACGTGGTCGACGAAGAACACGTGGCCCGGCAACCGGATCAGGCCGAAACGGTCGCACAGGAGCGACAGGCCCACACCGAGCCCGGTGCCGAGCAGCGTGCCGATCCCGGCCAGGAGCGCGCCGAGCCCCTGGAACGCTCGCTCGAGAGTCTTGGGGGTGGCGCCCAGGGCCAGCAGTACACCGAGGTCTCGGCGCTTGTTGGCCATCACCAGGGCCAGGTCGGCGAGGAGCGCCAGGGCCGCCACCAGCACGATCAGCCCGACGCCCACGAACAGGAACACCCGCTCGAGAGCGAGGGCGAAGAACAGGGGGCGGTTGAGATCCTGCCAGGTCTCGATCCGGCTAGCCGCGGGCAGCGCCGCGGTCAGGGCGGGGACGAGGGCCAGGGCGGCCTCGAAGTCGGCGCCCTCGACCACCATCCGAGGCCGTTCGCCGGGAAACAAGGACCGGGCGACCCCGAGCGGTAGTGCGGCGTGCTCGCCTTCGTCCGGCCGGGTGCCCTCGTAGAGGCCGGTCAGCGACAGGGTGCGGAGCCGCGGTTGGGGACCGAGGGGGGTCAGGGTCGGCCGCGGCGACACCAGGTCGACCCGGTCCCCCGGGCGCAACCCCCAGACCGTGGCCTGGCGCCGCGAGAGGACGAGCCCCCCGGTACCGCCCTCGAAGCCCGGAAAGGCCGGCGGGACCGGACCGTCGAAGCCCACCAGCTGGACCGGTGCCACGCGCCCCGCGGACACCAACCAGCCCCGGCCCCGGGTCACCGGTGTGACCCGGACGACTCCCGGAACGCCCCGCGCGGCGGTCAGCGCCGCGTCCGGGTCGGCCCCGGCGGCCAGGGTCACCTCGAGCGGAGCCGTGCGCGCCAGGATCTCGGTGCGCAGGACGTGCTGAAACCCCGCGAGGGCAGCCAGGAAGAGAATCAGGGCCGCCACCCCGAGGGCGATGGCCCCGAGGGCGACGGCGGAAAGGAACGTCGTAAAGGCGTCGCGGCGCGTGCTGCGCAGGTAGCGCAGGGCCAGGAGCGCCGGCAGAGGCAGGCGCCAAGCCCGCCGCTGGGACAGGCCTCCTGGCTCAGGCCTCGTCGTTCGGCTCACCGCGATGGGCCTCGTCGGCGAGGGGCCGGAGCAGGGGAAAGAGGATCACGTCGCGGATCGACGGGCTGTCGGTCAACAGCATGGTCAACCGGTCGATGCCGATGCCTTCGCCGCCGGCCGGCGGCATGCCGTGCTCCAAGGCCCGCACATAGTCGGCGTCGAACCGGTGGGCCTCGTCGTCCCCGGCTTCCCGCGCCGCCAGCTGCGAGCGGAAGCGCTCGGCCTGAACGTCGGGGTCGTTCAGCTCCGAGAAGCCGTTCGCGATCTCCATGCCGCCCAGGTAGAGCTCGAAGCGCTCGGTGAACCGCGGATCCCGGCGCGAGACCTTGGACAGGGGCGAGATCTCGACCGGGTGGTCGGTGATGAACGTGGGCACGGTCAGGTGCTCTTCGACCGTCGCCTCGAACAGCGCCGCGAGCAGGTGCCCGTAGGCCGGCACCGGCGGCAGGGCGATCCCGCGGGCGGTCAGCTCGGCGGTAAGCCCTGCGGCCGTATCGAGATGGTGAGCAGACACCCCCGCGAAGTGGGTGATCGCCTCGGCCATGGTGTAGCGCGCGAAGGGCCGGGCCAGGGAAATCGGCTCGCCCTTCCAGACGATCGCCGCCTCGCCGTGAAGGGTGGTAGCCAGCTCCACCAGCAGCTCCTCGGTGAGGACGATCAGGTCCTCGTAGTCGGCATAGGCCCAGTAGAACTCGAGCATGGTGAACTCGGGGTTGTGCTGGGTCGAGATCCCCTCGTTGCGGAAGTTGCGATTGATTTCGTAGACCCGATGGAGCCCGCCGACGAGGAGCCGTTTCAGGTAGAGCTCGGGGGCGATGCGCAGGTAGAGGTCGAGATCGAGGGTGTTGTGGTGGGTCATGAAGGGCCGTGCCACCGCCCCGCCGGCGATCGGCTGCATCATCGGCGTCTCGACCTCGAGAAAACCGCGGGTATCCAGGAAGCGCCGGATTCCGGACACGATCCGCGCCCGGGCCTCGAACACGGTCCGGCTCTCCGGGTTGGCCACGAGGTCCAGATAGCGCATGCGGTACCGCGCCTCGACGTCGGCCAGACCGTGCCACTTCTCGGGCAGGGGGCGCAGGGCCTTGGCGAGGAGCGTCAAATCGCGCACATCGAGCGACAGCTCGCCCGTCTTGGTGCGGATCAGTCGGCCGGCCGCGCCGAGGTAGTCGCCGAGATCCACCCGCTCGAGCACTGCCCGGGCGAGATCCGAGAGCTGGTTCAGGCGGATGAACAGCTGAATGCGATCGCGGCCGTCGGACAGATCAAGGAACATCAGCTTGCCATGTCCGCGGTGGGCCCGCACCCGGCCCGGCACCCGCAGATCGAGCGCCAGCGCCTCGAGCTCCTCGGCAGACTTGTCCGAGTAGCGCGCGACGACACCCGACGGTTCGAGGTCATGATCGAAGTCGTGGGGAAAGGGCTCCACCCCGAGCGCGGCGAGCTCGGCGCGCTTCGCCCGGCGGTTCTTGATCTGTTCGTCGAGCTCGGACATGGCGTGGTCTCGAAAAGTCTCCGACCAACGGGGCCGGGGAGGTCGAACTGTACCCGATTTGGGCGACGCCAGGGCCAGCGCGTCCCTGCGATACCATCGCTCCACCATGAATGCCGCCGATCCTGCACTCGACTCGCTGCTCGACCAATCCGTCCGCGCCTGGGACGCTCGCGGCTGGCCGCGGCCCCGGGCCGTGGTCGTTTCGGGCTCGGGCCTCGCCCACGACCTCTATCCGCCGACCCACGGACCGATCCCGTTGGCCGAGCTGTTGCCGTTCGAAATCCACTCGGTCGAGGGCCATCCCCACCGGGCTGAATTGATCGAGCCCGTGCCCGGTCGGCCGGTCCTCTACTACCGCGGGCGGCTGCATTACTACCAGGGCTACGACCCGATGCAGACCGTTTTTCCGGTGCGCCTTGCGGCGCGACTGGGAGCCAAAGCGCTGGTCATGACCAACGCCGCGGGCGGCTTGAATCCAGCCTACCAACCGGGCGACCTGGTCCTCGTGAGCGACCATCTCAATCTCACCGGCCTGTCGCCGCTCCGCGGCACTCTGCCGGCGGATTTCGGTCCCCGCTTCCCGGACATGACCGCGGCCTACGACTCCGGCCTGCGCCAGATCGCCCAGGCCCACGCCGCCAAGGTGGGCTTACACCTCGCCGAGGGGGTCTACGCCGGTCTCACCGGCCCGTCCTACGAGACCGGCGCGGAAGTGCGCATGTTCCAGATCCTGGGCGGCGACCTGGTGGGTATGTCGACGGTGCTCGAGGTGATCGCCGCCCACGCCATGGGCGTGAAGTGCCTGGTCTGCTCCCTGGTCACCAATCTCGCCGCGGGGGTCGGTGAGCCGCTGGACCACGAAGAGGTGCTGGTCGCGGGCAAAGAGGCGGGGCCACGGGTGGCGGCGCTGCTGAAGGCGGTACTGGAAGAGTTGTAAGGAAGGACGAAAAGGACCGCAAGGACTGCAAAGACGCACCCGCTCTCGCGAGCCAGGTCCTTGCTGTGTTTTCGTCCCTCTTTACTCCAACCGAGGCAAATACGGCCGCTCCGCCAGCAGCCAGCCGCCCGCGTAGTCGCGCAGCAGGCGCATCCGGAGCACCAGGAGGTCCTGGCTCTCGCCGAGGCGACCGGCGGCGACGGCGTCTTCCATCGCGGCGCCGAGACGCGCCAGGTAGACCCCCGCGAGCCGCACGGTGCGCCGGCAACGGCCGAAGATGGGGGCGTCGCCGGTCACCGCCGAGTCGTCCAGCAAGCCCTTGATCTCCTCCACCTCGTCGTTCAGCCGCACCCGTACGGCCGCGGATTCGAGGATCAGCCGTTCGTATTCGAGATCGGCGCCGGTCTCGCTCGAGCGCAGGCGCCGGAAGGCCAGGACTTCGCGGGGCTCGAGCCGCAGCGAGTAGACCTCGCGAGTCAAGGTAACCTGACGCGGCGTGAGGCTCGGGTCGCTTGCTTCGAGGGCGGTCTCGAGCCGGTGCAGGGGCTCGTCCAGGGGGTTGGGGTGAACGTCGGCCACGATCGGCGGCGCGACCGGGACGCCGGCGCCGAACTCGGCCTCGGTCTGTCCCCGCGTTTCGAGCCGCTCGAGCAGGCTGCGCACGTGCTGGCGCACCTCGGCGAGATCGGCCAGCTTCAGGTCTTCGCGCTGGAGCCGCTGCTCGAAGCGCTCCACCGTCTCCCGGAACCGGCCGAGCTCGCCGTCGAGCTCGCGGTCGAAGGCGACCTCGCGCTCGAGCTCGAAGATCCTCTCGTACTCCGCCACGATGCGCCGTTCCTCGAGGCGCGTGAGCTGCTGGATGAGGTTCTTGAGCGTCAGGTTGGTCTCGATCACCGCCACCAACAGCTCGGGCTGGTAGAGCCGCGAGCCCAGGGTGCGCTTGATCGTGCGGTAGCGCGGCACGAGCTGGCGATCGTTCAGCTCGTCGAGGCTTTGGCAGGCGTCGACCTCGGCCTTGAGGCCCTCGATCGCCGCCACCGCCGCCGCGTTCTCGGCCGGGTCGGCCGTTTCGGCAGCGACCAGAGAGCCCAGGCCGGAGCCGATCTCGCGCAGGCGACCCCGCTCGATCAGCGTGAAGGAGCCGTCGGCGCGACGCTCCTCACCCACTCGCGTGAGCACGAAATCGACTTTGTCGTGACGGTCCGCAGGCCAGGCTTCGACCGGCTCGGCGTAGAGGTAGAACTTGACCAACTGGGTCAGAATGCCCTCGTCCTGGCTTTTGACGCGGCCGAAGAACTGCCGCATTTGGTGGGGCTGGACTTTGTTATCCTCCTCGACCAGCGCGGCGATGAGCCGTGCGAGACGCGATTCCACCGTATCCAACTCGCCTCGGACCTGGCTCGCCTCGGTGGCGGTCAGCCGCTGCGAGATCGCTTTCAGATCGGCGTAGAGCTCCTGAAAGTCGACCGGCACCTGGAACCGATCGCCCTCCATGAACACCTTGCGGAGGCTTTCGAGGTACTGGTGAAACGCCCAGGCGGCCCGGAAGCGGTGCGACAGGCTCGCATAGCGGCTGTGAAGGACTTGAAGCTCGAGCACCGACATCAGTGAAACCTCCGTTCCGGCTGAGCCAGTGGACGGTTGGAACGAGGAGATTGTACGCGATGGCCTTTCCGGCGAACGAACAACCACGGATCCTGCTCTCCCAAGAAGTGCTCGAGACACGGATCGCCGAGCTGGCGGCCGAGATCGACCGCGACTACCGCGACTCCGCCGAGCTGGTCTGCCTGGGAGTGCTCAAGGGCTCGGTCTTCTTTCTGGTCGAACTGCTCAAGCACGTGAAGCGGCCGGTGGTGGTCGATTTTCTTCAGACCGCTTCCTACGGCAAAGGCACCAGCCCCGGCGAAGTCCGCATCCGCAAGGACGCGGACGTGCCGCTCCGCGACCGCGACGTGCTGTTGATCGAAGACATCGTCGACACCGGGTTCACCCTCTCGACGGTGCTGTCCCTGCTGCGCTTCCGGGGCGCCCGCTCGGTCAAGCTCTGCGCGCTCCTCGACAAACCGTCGCGGCGCAGGGTCGAGGTGCCGATCGACTACCTCGGCTTCACCATCGAGGACAAGTTCGTGGTCGGGTTTGGGCTCGACTTCGACGAGAAATACCGCAACCTCCCCTACGTCGGTGTACTCGAGGGCTGACGCCCCCGCTCCGATCGAGAGGGGCCGAGAAAGGACCCCATGCGCTTCTTCCACACGGACCACGCTCCGGCCGCCATCGGCCCCTACTCCCAGGCCGTCGCGGTCGACGGTCTGCTCTACACCTCGGGGCAAATCCCCCTCGACCCCGCCACCGGCGAGTTCGTGCCCGGCGGCTTCGAGGAACAGGCCCGCCAGGTGATCGCGAACCTGACCGCCGTGCTCGCGGCCGGCGGTTGCACCTTTCGGGATGTCGTCAAGGCGACGGTGTTCCTGGTCGACTTCGCGGATTTCCCGGTGCTCAACCGGCTCTACGGCGAAGCTCTCGGCGACCACCGGCCGGCCCGCTCCACGGTCCAGGTGGCGGCCCTGCCCAAGGGGGCCCTGGTCGAGATCGACCTGATCGCCAAGATCCCCGGCCGCTGAGCCGGTCCGACCCGCAAGCTGGTTCGTAAGGCCCGGTGGACAGGCTGGCCGCGGAGGAGGCGACCGACGCCGTACCTCGGTCCCGTGGAGTCGACATGTCGCCCAATCTCCCCTTCTGGCTCTTCGCCGCCGTGCTCTTCGCCAGCTTCTGCAGCTGCGCCCTCCTGGGCTGGCGGAGAGCTCGCCAAGGTCGGCTCGAAGACCACCGCCGCCTCATGAACCGGGCGATCGGTCTGGTCCTGCTCTTCGTCGTCTGCTACCTGATCAAGCTGCTGGTCGCCGGACGGGAGGATCTCGGAGGCTTCTCGAAAGCGGAGATCGTGGTGTTGCGGATCCACGAGTCGCTGGTGGGCCTGATGGTGGTCGCCGGCAGCGTCGCTCGCCTCATCGCCCGCCCGGCCGGGACCCTCGGAGTCCCGCACCTTCCCACGAAGGAAGCGCGCCGCCACCGCTTCTGGGGCCGCCTCACCCTGATTTCGGCCGGCCTCGCTCTGCTCACGGCCACCTATGTTCTGCGCGCCCTCGGCGGGCGGTAATGCCCTCCGTAAGGCGCGCCTGGAATTCTCGCCTCGCGAGGCCGCCACCTCGGCTCACTCCCCTGCTCCGCTCTTCGCGGCAGGGCCCGACATCGAAGAGGGAGGACTCCATGTCTCTGAATCAAGCTCTCAGTGAAGTTACAAAGCAAGTCCCCGACTGTGTCGCCGCGGGGTTCGTCGACATGAGCACGGGCATGATCCTCGGGATCAAGACTCTCGATTCCCACCCGCAGGAAGTGATCGACGTCCTGGCCGCGGCCACCGGCGACCTGTTCCAGGGCAGCAACGTGGTCACCATCGAGCGCCTGTTCAAGAAATCCCGCGGGCTGCCGGACAGCGACAACCTTCACTTCTTCCAGGAGTTCGTGGCGACCTCCCAGAACCTCATCCACATCTTCATTCGCGGCAAGCGCGACGCCAACACGGCGCTCGTGACGGTGTGCCGGGTGAGTGCCAATCTCGGCATGGTCCTCACCAAGTCCCGACAGGCCCTCGCGGCCGTCGAGCAGGCGGCCTGACCGAGACCCACGACGTTTCGACCGGGCTCGGTGTCGCCGAGGAGCACCACCGAGCCCGGCGCGAGCGCGAGCCGTGATGAATCGAGAAGGAGCCCTGCTGCAGGCCGAAGGCCTCGAAGCCGGCTACGGGGCCACGTCGGTCCTCGCCGGGGTCGAACTGCGCGTGCCCGCGAAGGGCATCCTCGGCATTCTCGGACCCTCCGGGGTCGGCAAGAGCACCTTGCTGCGCACCTTGAGCCGTTGGAACGAAGCCCTGCCGGCCTTCTGGACCCGCGGGCGGGTTTCGCTCCTGGGCGAGGACCTGTTCACCCTGCCGATCGCGGACGTTCGGGAGCGTCTCGCCCTGCTGACCCAGAAGCTGCGGCTGGCGTCGGCCACGGTGCTCGACAACGTGATCGCCGATCTTCGGCCCCACCAGGCGATCCCCTACGAGGAGAAGGTCAACCTGGCCCGGCAAGTCCTCGAGCCCGCGGAGTTGTGGGAGCAGAACCGCGATCGCCTGGGACTTCCGGTCTCGACCCTGGCGATCGGAGAGCAGCGCGCCGTGGCGATCGCGCGGCTCTTGGCCGGCTCGCCATTGTGTCTGCTCGTCGACGAGCCTTTGCGGGACGTCGACGCCGCGGCCCAGGGACAGATCGAGCGGCAGCTGGTCCGGGCGGGGCGGGATCGGGCCGTGCTGCTCGTGACCCACAACCAGGCCGAGGCTCGCCGGCTGTGCGCCGAGGTGGCGCTGCTGGTCGATGGCCAGATCGTCGAGGCGTCCCGGGCCCAGGAGTTTTTCGCCGGCCCTCGAACGAGCCTGGGGAAAGACTTCGTGCGCTACGGCAACTGCTGGCCGGAGCATCCTCGTGCCCGTCGTGCCGCACCGCCGGAACGGCGGATTCCGAACGGCTTCTACTGGGTCGAGCCGGGGCGCCTCGGCGGCGTTCCCCAGCCGGGCCTCTTGACCTCGCTCACCGGCGAGCTCGAGGGGCTCGCCGAGCTCGGGTGTACCCGCCTGGTCACCTTGACCGAGGCGCCCCTCGCCGCCGGCGACGAGCTGGCCCGATTGGGGATCCGCGCGACCCACTTCCCGATTCCCGACATGGGCGTACCGGACCTCGCCGCGGGTGCGGCCCTGGCCCGCGAGACGGCCGAGCAGCTGGGACGCGGCGAAGTCGTGGTGTTTCATTGTCGGGGTGGCCTCGGCCGCACCGGCACCCTGCTCGCAGCCACTCTCGTGGCCCAAGGAGAAAACGCCGTCAAGGCCATCGACCGTGTCCGCTCGGCCAACCGCATGGCGATCCAGACCGACGAGCAGGCGGCCTTCGTCGGCCAGGTCGAGCGCTTCTTCGATTCGAGCGGAACCTCCTCATGCTGAGCGGCACGCTGTCCTCGGCCCACGTCGCGGCCGTTCACCACCCGGTTCGCGACCTCGAAGAGGCAACGCTGTACTTCGCGGTGAGTCTCGGATTCACCGTGCGGGAGACCGCCGAGACCTTCCGCGTGGTCGAAAACGGGGCCCTGGTGGTGCGGCTGGCGCGGGCCGCCGCGGACGGGCACCTGGAGCTCGAGGTGGCGGCGCCGGAGCTCGCCACGGCGGAGGAGCTGTTCGCCGGCCGCCCGGAGCTGCGCGCCGAGGGCGGCCGGGAGCCGGCGGGCACCCGCCGGCTCGAGCGCCGCTTTCGGGGTCCCCATGGCCTGGTGCTGGTGCTCTGCCACTGGCTGGGCGAAGACGAGCTCCCCGCGCCCCTGCCCCTGCCCAGCGAGTTGCCCTGGCACCCGGAAGCCGCCGGCCTGACCCAGGAGGTGCTGCGGGCCGTGCCCGAGGCCTTTCGCGATGCCGCCCGCCGCAGAGTGGTCCACCACGCGGAGGCCGCGACCCTCGCCAAGGGTGCGATCGAGGTCCCCCTCACCCAGGCGGTGGCCAGCCTGCGCGCCGTCACACCCGACTTTCAACGCCCCCGGCTCGACGCCGAGTTGACCGCCGCTCTCGCCCGCCGGCAGGCCCCGTGAGCCCGCTCTGGCTGGCGTTCGATCGCGCCCGCCGGCTGCTCCGCGCGGGTTGGCTCGCGCGCCGTGCCCGCCGCCAGGACGGCCGCGAGCTCGCCCGCCGGGCGCTGTGGGAAATTCTCGGCCAGTCCCGCGGCCTCACCCTGAAGATCGGTCAGCTGCTGGCCGGCCGCGAGCATCACTTCGAGCTGGCCGCCGCGGTGGCGGCCCGCCCCTTGTCGGAACTGCGGCCGGGGCTCGAAGCCACCTACGGTCGCCCCCTCTCGGACACCTTTCCGACCCTCTCCGAGGCCCGCGCCGCGGCCTCCCTGGGCCAGGTCCACCACGGCCGGCTGGTCGACGGCCGGGAGGTGGCCGTCAAGATCCGCTATCCCGACATCCGCGCCGCGGTGGCGGCCGAGCTGCGCCTGGCCGGCCTGGTGCCAGGGCTCGGACCCGCCCGCCGCTGGGATTTCGATGTCGAGGGCTATCGCCGAGCCCTGGCGGCGGACCTCGAGCGCGAGCTCGACTACCGCGGCGAGGCCGCGCGCCAGGCCCGTTTCCGCGCCGCGGTGGAGGTGCCCGGCCTGGTGGTCCCCGAGGTCGTTCCCGAGCTGGTGCGAGAAGCCGTGCTGGTCCAGTCCTGGGAAGCGGGTGAGCCCCTCGAAGCGGCCCGGGATTGGCCCCTGCGAGCCCGTGCCGAGCTTACCCGGACGCTCCTCGCCACCCACTTCACGTCGCTGTTTGCGGCCGGTTTGCTGCACGCGGACCCCAACCCCGGCAACCTCTTCGTCCGGCGACCGGCGACCGGCCCGGCGGAGCTCGTGCTGCTCGACTACGGCTGCGTCCTCGAGCTCCCGGTGGGCCGCCGCGCGGCGTTGCTCGAGTTGATCGTGGCCGTGCACGATGGCCTGGACCGGGACCCTCTGGCCGGCTGGGCCGCCCTCGGCTTCGACGCTGCCAAGCTCGCGACCCTGGGCCCGCGGCTCGGGGAGCTCACCCGACTGCTGTTCGAGCCCTTCCTCTTCGAAGGACCCTTCGACCCCGCGGCGTGGCGGCTCGGCGAGCGGGTCGAGGCCCTGCTGGGCGACCTCAAATGGTGGTTTCGGTCGGCGGGGCCGCCCGAGCTGCTGTTCCTGCTCCGCGCCTTCGAGGGCCTGGTCGACCAGCTGCGGGTGCTCGACGTGCGCCTGCCCTGGTGGCCGCTCCTCGAGCGGGCGGCGGGTGCCGAGGCCCTCGCGGCGGCACGGCGGGCCGAACCGCAGGTTCCGCGGCCGACGCAGGCGTTCGCGGCTCTCGCCCAGCACCTTCGCCTGCGGGTGGAGGAAGGGGGGCGCGAGCGGGTCGACCTGGCCCTGCCGGCCGTGGAGGCGCTCCGCCTCGAGCAGATCGTGCCCGCGCCGGTGCAGCGGGCGATCACCCGCCAAGGCATCGACCTCGGCGTGCTGGTGGCTCGCCTCGCCAGCGAGGGCTTGCGGCCCGGACCGGTGTTCGAGCTCCGCGATGGCCGCCGCGAGGTTCGCGTCTGGCTCGAGTGAGCCCGGCGACGAGCGCCACCAGGATCGCTCCCACGACTCGAAGAATTAGTTGCAAACTTTCTTTCCAAACGCAAAATTTCCTTCTGCAATTTCGATCCCGAAGCGTAATCCCCCACGTAACGAGGCATCGATATCTTGGCTTTCGCCAGGGCTCCAGCTCGACGGAATCAGGGCATCGAACAGACACGAGGATCGAGGTTCCAATGACTTACTTCCGGTCTTCGTTCTTCGTGACAAAACAATGAATACAGCCCGAATCGAATCGATTGCCTTCGGGCAAGAACCGGCCGACGATCCCAGCGCCGAAACGGTGGAACCCGAGCCCGTGGCACTGCCTCCGCCGACCCTGGTCCTGGTTCCTCCTCCCCCCCCGCGCCCCCCCTTGCCGACGGAGCGGCTGCGCAGTGGGCACGTCTGGCCCGCCATCGACGGCCGGCTCATGCTGGCCCAGGCACGCCCCGAAGAAGCCTCTCTCGAGGCCTTGCCCTCGGGCGATTGGACCGGTGAGCGGGGGCCGTGGCGCTTCTACTCGAGCGTCAACAGCTTGTACTGCGAGGAACGAACCGCCCGCGCCGCTCTCATGGAATGGGCCCGCTGGCACACCGAGGAGAAGGTCCACCTGTCGCCCCAGCGCTGCCTCTCGATGGTCGGGCCCGAGGGGGGCGGCTGGCGCCTGTGGCAGGCCCTGGTGGCCGAGCCGCCCCTGGCCCGTGAGGTCGAACGATCCCTGCGCGACGACTGCCCCGCGACGATCGCGAGAGTCCTGCTCGAAACCCTCCGGCTGCTCGACGAAGCTCTGGCGCGGCTGGCACCGGCCCGCCTGCCGGTCGCCCTCGAGACCGTGGGAGTGATCGGGTCCCGGCCGGTCTATGTCGGGAGCGTGCCCTCGCCCGGATTCATCGAGCGCCTCCAGACCCATCCGCCCCTGTGCTCCCTCGACCTCGTCCGTCTGTTCGCCAAGGTGTTCGAGCGCGCCTCCTTCGCGACCTCGCCGAAGCGCGCCGAGGTGGCCGACCGGCTGCTCGAGGCCGCCCGAACGCCAGCCTTCGAGGAGCGGGCACTCACTCTCGCAGCACTAGTCACACGCTCGACCTGACTGCCGAACCAAGTTCAATGAAATCAATAGCTGAACGCTACAAAACAATGACATAGCGTCGCTTGCGCCGACATTCACCGTTCTTCAAGCGTAATCCTTTACGTAACGAACAGGCCGTATCTTCCTCCCAGTTCAGTCGCTCCGCTAAGCGATCGATTCACCCAGAGACCCAGTCGCAATGGACCACACACCGCTCGTGTTCCGCACGAGGTTCCCATGAGCCTCGCGAGAGTCTCCGTACTCGCCGTCGAGGATGATTCGGACTTTTCCTTCGTGCTGGCGAGCATGTTGGAATCGATCGGGGTCCAAGACCTGGTGCTGGTCGACGGCGTGCCGTCCGCCCTCGCGGCCCTCGCCGGGCGCTCCTTCGACATTCTGCTGACCGACCTTCGCCTGGGCGACAAGAGCGGCCTCGATCTCGTCCAGGGGGCGCGCGCCGGTGTGCCGGCCCAGCGCATCGTTCTGATCAGTGCCCACGCTTCGGCCCACGACGTGGAGGAAGCCAGGGCTCTCGGCGTGGTCGAGTTCCTGACCAAACCGTTCACCGCCGAACGCCTGGCCACCGCCCTGCGCAAGGCCATGGCCTCCGCCGTGGGACTGTGGGGGGAGGTTCAGGAGCTGTCGCTGGTCGACATGCTCCAGATGTACCACTACGGCCGGAAGTCGCTGACCTTGACCTTGTCGGGCGAGGTCGATGGCCGCATTTCCTTCATCGACGGCGAGATCGTGGACGCGGCGGCGGGAGATCAACGCGGATTGACCGCGCTCAGCCGGCTGCTCCGCATGACGACCGGACGGGTGAACACCGACGGTGCCCCGGAAACGACTGAGGCCACGATCGGGGAGAGCTTCCAAAACGCTTTGCTCGAGGCCCTCCGCCAGCTCGACGAAGGAAAAGTCGAGCACCGCGACCCGACCGAGACGGAAATCGAGGCGGCGCTGGGCAGCCTCGCCGGCGCGGCAAGTGGGCACCTCGATTCACCGAACCCGTCTCCCGCGGCTCGCCGCGGTGCTCCGAAACCCCGTGCTTCTTCCGATCCGACCAAGAACAACCGCCCCGAACCAGGAGAAACGATCATGGCTACGGAAAAGCAGCTTCAAGAGACCCTCCAACAGATTCAGGCCGAGGTCGCCGGTTTCATCGGCGCCTCCGTGGTCGACCTCGAGACCGGCATGACGCTCGCCGCCTACTCGACCCGCGCCGACTTCGATCTATCGACGGCCAGTGCCTACAACAGCGAAATGGTCAAGCAGAAGCTCAAGATCATCAAGGCCCTCAATCTGAACACCTCGCTCGAGGACATGCTCTTGACCTTGGGCGACCAGATCCACCTGATCCGGGTGATCACCCCCAACACGTTCATCTACATGGCCGCGGAGCGCGGCAGCACCAATCTGGCGATCGCCCGCTCCGTGGTGGCGAAGCACGTGCCGGACCTGCAGTGAAGGTTCTCGGACTTCGAAGCCCTCGACGAACACGGGCCGAAATCGCTCGGCCCGGCCCAATGGAAGGAACCCCGCGAGGATCCCTCGCGCGGTCTTGGAGGACTCTGACATGGCGAACCTGAAAGAATCCATGGAGAAGTTGAGCACGCTGGACGGCTACGTCGGGGCCTGCGTGGTCGACGCCAACAGCGGCATGATGCTCGGCGCCAACGGCGGCGGCAACGTGATCAATCTCGAGGTGGCGGCCGCGGGCAACACCGAGGTCGTCCGCTCGAAGTTGAAGACGATGAAGTCGCTGGGCCTGAACGACGTGATCGAGGACATCCTGATCACCCTCGGCAAGCAGTACCACCTGATTCGGCCGCTCGCCAAACGCGAGGGCCTGTTCGTGTACCTGGTGCTGGACAAGGCCAAGGCCAACCTGGCCCTCGGTCGGCACTACCTGACGACGGTCGAGAGCGAGATGGTCCTTTGATCCCGAGTCTCGATCGTTTCAACGGCTTCGAACGCTGAAGGGGAGGGCCGGCCGTGGCACAGCTCGATGTCGCTCGCGGTCGGCTCGTACTCCGCATCGTCTACGACGGTGCGGCCTTCGCGGGCAAGACCACCAGCGTCCGCTCACTTGGAAAAGCCTACGGCCGGCCCGTCTTCTCGTCCGAGACGCCCGACGGACGAACGCTTCATTTCGACTGGATGGACTACGAAGGCGGCCGCTTCGGCTCCCACGTACTCGGTTGCCAGGTCGTCACCGTGCCCGGCCAGGCCGAGCTGCTCCTGCGTCGCAATACCCTGCTCGCGACCGCCGACGTGGTCGTCTTCGTCGCCGACTCGCGTCGGTCCCACCTCGCCGCCACCTTTACCGCCCTCGAGTCCCTGCGCGCGCTCCTCGCGGAGCGATCGGAGCCCCGTCCTGGCCTGATCGTCCAGGCGAACCGGCGCGACGATCCCGAAGCCGTTTCCCTCGACGAGCTGCGGGATCGCCTGGCCACGGGCGAAACCGTCGGTGTGACCGAGTCCATCGCCACCGAGGGCGACGGCATTCTCCAGACCTTCGTCCTCGCCGTGCGCCTGGCCATCGACCGGGCCACCGCCGAGCTCGACTCCGGGCGACTCCGCACCGGCCCCCCCGAGGTCGACAGCAGTGCCGAGTTGTTGGCGGCCCTCGAGCGTCTGGAGACATTCCCCGCGGGCAGGTCCGACCCCTCCGCGGCGCTCGACCCATCCCCAGCCACGGTTGCCGGAGAACCGATCCGCTCGGAGGCCGCCGCCGCCGAAGTGATTCTGCCCGACGACCGGCTGGCGAGCGGCCGAATCTGGCCGCCGATCGAGGGCCGGCTGATGCTTCACGAGGCGCGGGCCGAAGGAGCGGCTCCACGCCGGCTCCCGTCGGGGGATTGGGTGGCTCAGCAGGGCCGCTGGTTCTTCCACAGCGCCGCCGACGCGGTGTCGAACCCATCCGAGCAGGCTCGAGGAGCGCTCCTCGAATGGGCCCGGTGGCACGCCGCCGTCCGCGGCTACCTCTCGCCGCGCCGCTGCCTGTCGCTGGTCGATCAGCCCGATGGCCGATCCCGCCTCTGGCAGACCGTGCGGGCCGAGCAGTCCCTGGCCCGCCGGCTCGAACAGACCCTCGCCGTCGGTTCCGTCGCCGAGATCGTGCACGGCCTGCTCGAGTCCGCGCGGGGACTCGAGGAGTGCCGCAAGGGACTCGTCGCGACGCGTCTGCCGGTGGCCCTCGAAACCGTCGGCGTCGTCGACGCCCGACCCGTCTACATCGGAGCGATTCCGCCCTTCGACACGCTGCAGCGCCTCCTGTCCCGCACCCATCCCCCCGCCTTCGATCTGGCGCGACTCTATGGGCCGCTGCTCACCCGCATCGGATTCCTGGCCTCGCCGAAGCTCCCGGCCGTGCTCGACGCGTTGCGCGAGGCCGCGCACGTGCCGGACCGAGAAGAGCTCGCGCTCGCCTTGGTTTCGGCGCTCTCTCGCCGAGATTGAACCCTCGCTTCTCGAAGTCATTGCTATGATTCCATGGTTCCCGTAAGATCACGATTCTGATTTGCGGCTCCGTCGACGAGGCGCCGGCCCGGAGCGTCCCGGCGCGTGCTCGATCTTCCCTCTCAGGGCAAGCGATCCGGTCCGGCGAGACTGGAGGGGAGCAGTTGGACATCGCGTCGGCTTCGGTTCTTGTCGTCGACCCCGCGGACAGCGCTCGGTCGACCACCGCGGAAATGTTGGCCGAGCTCGGCCTCCAAGACGTCGCTACGGCCCAGAACGGCCAGGCCGCGCTCGGGCACCTGGAGCGGCGACCCTACGAAGTCTTGCTGAGCGAACTGCGCCTCGAACCCGAAAGCGGCTTCGAGCTCTTCGAAGCGGCCAGGTCCAGGGCTCCGCGCATCAGCGGCCTGTTGATGAGCGCCTCCGCCACGGCCCGAGACGTCGAGACTTCCCGCGATCTCGGCATCGTCGAGGTAGTCAGCAGGCCCTTCACCACCGAACGCCTCGCCACCGCCCTCGCGCGCGCCGTGGCCGCCGCCCGGGGCCTGTGGGGCGAGGTCCAGCAACTGACCCTGCTCGACATGCTGCAGATGTACCACTACGGCCGGCGGTCCATGGTGGTCCACCTGACGGGAGAGGCCGTCGGCCGGATCTTCGTGCGTGGAGGGGAAATCGTGCACGCCACGGCGGACGAGCTGCGGGGATTGACCGCCCTTTGCCGCCTCCTGCAGGCGTCGAGCGGCGTGCTGCGCATCGAGGCCCTGCCAAGCCCTACCGAGAGGACCATCCGCCGACCCTTCGCGGCAGTGCTGCTCGAAGCGCTCCACCGGTTGGACGAGGAGGCCATCCGCCGGCCGAGCGAAGGCCCGCGGCTACCCGAGGAGCTCGGAAACGGGTTCGAGACCGTCTTCGGCGAGCTGCTCGAGGGCGATCGAGACCTGGCACCGGAGCGGCTCTAGGCATCCCTTCGCCGGCTCTCGACCCTCGACGGCTATCTCGGCTCCTGCCTGGCCGACACCCAGCGCGGCAAGGTGCTGGCGGCCCACGGGGAGCACTGCCCCCTCGACCCCGACTCGCCCGAGGGCGACGGTTCCGCGGCCGTCCGCGCCCGCCTGACGGCCCTCCGGGCGCTCGGCCTCGACGATGGAGTCGAGGACATCCTGATCACCCTCGGCCACCAGCACCAGTTGATTCGTCCCCTCGTGGGACGCGACGATCTCTGCCTCTTCCTGGCCCTCCGGAAGACCCGGTCCAATCTGGGCCTGGGCCGCTACCGGCTGGCCGCCGCGGCGGCCGAGCTCGCCCGCTAGGAAGGGAACGGCCGCCGCCGCGACTACTTGTCGGACCGGGCGAGGGAGCGCACGAAGGCGGTGACGTCTTGGAGCTGCTTCTCGTTGAACTGGCTCTGCCACGCCAGCATGGCGGGGGAAAGTCCCCAGGGCTTGCCGCCGTCGCGCACCACCCGGTAGACCTCCCAGTCGGACTTCGGATTCATCAGCTTGCCGTCGGTGAGGTCCCGGGGCGGCGGGTCGTACTTGATGAGCCCGCGGCCGTTGCCGGTGTCGCCGTGGCAAAGGGCGCAGTGTTTGGTGAATAGGGCCTTGCCGACGGTGATGTCCCCCGCGAGCTTCCATCCGGCCGGCGGCTTCGCGCCACCCGCTGGCGGCGCCGGCGGCGGACTCGCCGGAGGCGCCGCCGCCACGAGAATCATCGCGATCGCCAGGGTTGCACCGAAAAACATACGACTTCTCGCCAAGGGGACTCCTCCTTCTCGCTGAACGGGGGATTGTAGTACCGCTCAGTTCCCCAGGGCGGCCAGGGCGCGGGAGAGCTCCACGGCAGCGGCGGCATGGGCCGGGTGGGCCGGCCCGAAGACTTCCGTCGCCTCGGTGCGGGCTCGACGGGCCAACTCCGCCGCCTCCGCCGGCCGCCCGGCGAGCCGCACCACCTCGGCCAACCGCAGCACGGCCTCGAAGTGGGAGGGGCCGTCCGCCTCGGGCAGGGCCTCGAGCTCGGCCAGCAGATCGCGCAAGGTGGCCTCGCCCTCGGCGAGCCGTCCGGCGCGGGCGAGCGTCGCGCCCAGCCAGGCCCGTGGCCGGGGTGCCAGGGGGCTGGCTCGCTCGCGCAGGGAAGCCACCGCCGGCTCGAGCTCCTCTAGCCCCTCGGCCGCGCGCCCGGTTTCGGCCAGGGTCCAGCCGAGGGACGCGCGCACGGTGTCGACCCCGCCGAGGCCCCGCCGACGGCGCAGCTCCAGGAGGTCGCGCTGGTTGCTCTCCGCTTCTCGCCACTGGCCGGCGGCCTGCTGAACGTCGCCGAGTAACCAGCGCCCGAAGCCGAACATGGGGTGATCGCGACCGACCTCCCGCTCGAGCACCGGCAGCGCGGCGGCGAGGCTCGAGCGGGCGCCCTCGAAATGGCCCTGGCGCGATTGAGTCTCGGCCAGCGTGAGCCGCACGTAGGCCAGGCTCACGTGCTCGGGACCGTTCAGCTTCTGGAGCCCGGCAAGGGTGCTGGCGAAGGCCGCCTCGGCTTCGTCTACGTGGCCGGTCGCCGCCAGGAGGGCGGCCAGGTTCTGGCGTTGGAGGAGCGCCGCCTGGCTGTCGCCCTCGGTGCGGTCGTAGTACGCCGAGACTTCGCGGGCCACGGGCAGGGCCTCGCGCGGCTGGTTCTGGCGGAGGTGCAGGAGGACGAAGCCCATCTTCCAGCGCATCCACTCCGCTTCGTCGGCCTCGGGATCGGCCTCGAGGAGCGCGCGGGCTTCACCGAGAGCCCGTTCGGAGTCCGCCAACCGACCGAGATCCATGAGCAGAAACTGCAGACCGATGAAATCCTGGGCGAGGGCGGGGTGCCGGTCGCCCAGCCGCACGCGACGGCGCTCGTGGAGGCGCTCGGCCAGGCCGAGCGCGGTCTTGGTGTCCCCGAGGTTCTGCCACAGGGTGACGAAGTCGCGCCAGAGGGCCTCGAGCACCTCCGGATCCGAGGCCAGCTCGCGCTCGGCCCGCTCGAGCCCCACGGTCAGAAGGTCGCGGACGTTGGCTTCCCGGCCGAGCTGGCGACGCAGCGGGTCGGCCTGCCGGAAGAGCCCCACCAGGAAGTCCTTGACGCGCTCCGCCCGCGCCGCCTCGACCGCCGCGCGCCGCGCCTCGGAGTCCGCCCGCAGGGCCGCTTCGCGCGCCACATCGGCCTGCCACAGGGCCATGGTCAACCCCGCCACGAGGGCCACGAGAGCGGTCGCGGCGGCGCCCACGCCGACCCAATGGCGGCCGACGAACTTGTGGCCGCGGTAGAGCAGACCGTCCGGTCGAGCGATCACTGGCCGGCCTTCGAGAAACCGGCGCAGGTCCCGCCCGAGCTCCGAAGCCGAGCGGTAGCGCCGAGCCGGATCGCGGTGGAGGGCCTTGGCGAGAATGCGATCGAGATCGCCGGCGAGGCGCCGGGCGAGGCGCCGCCGCTCGAGCGGCGGCGCCTCCGCGGGCAGCTCCTCGGCCTTCTTGATCATCGAGCTGGCTCTCGGCACCTCCTCGGCGGCCACCCGCGACACCAGCTGAGCCGGCGTTTCGCCGCCCCCGCGATCGTGGGGCATGAAGCCGGTGAGGAGCTGGTAGAGCAGGACGCCCAGCGAGTAAACGTCCGCCGCCGTCGTCACCGGGCCGCCCAGAATCTGCTCCGGCGCGGCGTAGGCCGGGGTCAGCACGCGCTCGTCGAGACGGGTCAGAGCCTCGTCGCCCGGCTCCAGGTGGAGCAGCTTGGCGATGCCGAAGTCGAGCAGCTTGACCTCGCCGGAGTGGTCGAGCATCACGTTCGAGGGCTTCAGGTCGCGATGAACGACGAGGTTCCGGTGGGCCTCGGCCACCGCGTCGCAGGCGTCGGCGAGAAAGCGGATGCGCGCCTCGATGGATGCGCCCCGGCGCTGGCAGGCGACGTCGATGGGCTCGCCGTCGACCCGCTCCATGACGAAGTAGGGCCGGCCCGAGGCGGTCAGTCCGCCGTCGAGCAGCCGTGCGATGTGAGGGTGGGTCAGGCGGGCCAGGATCTGGCGTTCGCGCAGGAAGCGCTGCTCGAAGTCCGCCGAGTCCATGCCGGGGCGCAGGATCTTGACCGCCACCTCTTGCTCGAACTGGCCGTCCGAGCGGACGGCCCGATACACCTCACCCATGCCACCGCGGCCGAGGAGCTCGAGCAGCTGGTAGGGGCCGGCGAGCTCGCCGGTGCGGTCGCTCTCCGCGGAGGGCTCGTCGACCAGCAGCGCGGCGTGTTCCGAGGCGTCGCCGGCGAGAAAGTCGTCGGCCTGGCTGTCGGCCTCGAACAGCTCGCCCACGTCGCGGGCCAGGTCGGGTTCCCGCCGAGCGAGCTCGGCGAGCTTGGCGGCGCGATCCTGGGCGGGCAGTTCGACCCAGCCCTCGAACAATCTCCGGACGCGCCGGAAGCTCGCGGACGGGTCCTCGGCGGTCACGAATGGATACCCTGGTCGGCCAGCTCGCGGAAGAGGAACGCGCGGGCCGCCCGCCAGTGGCGCTTGACGGTGCGATCCGAAACTTCCATCAGGCCCGCCACCTCTTCGACCGACAGGCCACCGAAAAAGCGCCACTCGACCAGCCGGGCGAGGCCCGCGTCCATGGCCTCGAGGCGCTCGAGGGCGCCGTCCAAGGCGATCAGCTCCTCGGCCCGCTCGGAGATCGGCACGTCGATGCCGTCCAGGGGCAATACTGCCGCGCCGCCGCCCCGCTTGTTGCGCAGGCGGCGACGAGCGTGGTCGACAAGCACCTGGCGCATGGCCCGCGACGACAAGGCGAAGAAGTGTCCGCGGTCCCGGGTCGACAGCAGGCTGTCGCCGGCGAGCTTGAGATAGGCCTCGTGAACCAGGGCGGTGGTGTTGAGGGTGGTCGGCCCCCGGCGCCGCGCCAGCTGCCGCCGGGCGATCATCCGCAACTCGCGGTAGACCATTTCGAACAGCTGGTTGCGGGCGTCCCGCTCCCCGCGCTCGATGCCCCGGAGCAGCTCCGTGATGCCCGGAACCGGTGGATCGGCCCCTACCCCCACGGAACCCTTCAATGTCGACTCGTGCATAGCTCCATTGTAACGAAGACCCCGCCGGGGCGCCCTCAAGAAGCACGCGAGCACCACCTCTAAGCGATTGAAATTCAATCGCTAGAAAGCGGATTCGAGAAGTTCGCAAAGTGCTCCGGACGGCGCGCCCACCGGGCGAAAAACCTTTCTGAAAGGCCGAAGTCCGAGCCGCCGAAAGGCCCTTCCAAGGACTACAATCGGCCCCCGTGCCGCTCACCTCACGACTCCGCCGAGCCCTGCCGTCCGCCTCCGAGGGGGTGCGCTCCCTGGCCGTGGCCCTCGTCCTCGGGACGATCATGAACGGCCTCGGCCACCTGCTCTGCCTGGCCCACTTCCGCCACGGGTGGCAAGTGGTCACCTGCTACGGAGCCTACGTGCTGCCCGTGGCGCTCCTGGTTCGAGACCTGCCCGCGCGCGACCAGCTGCTGTGGGGCCTGGTCTCGATGGTGCCCCTGGAGCTTGCCGGCTACGCCCTGGGCACGTCGGTACCGTGTCCGGACAACTGGCTCGACCCGATTCTCGGCGAGCGCAATTTCTCGCTCGCCATGGTGGTCCTGTGCACTCCAACGCCGTGGCTGGTGAACCTCCTGGCAAGCTGGGTGAGGCCCGTCGCCACGGGGAGGGCCGCGAGCTGATGAAGTTGCACACCGAGATCTTCGAGCTCCATCTGCGGCACGCCTTCCGCCTGTCCCGCGGGGTCAGCGCCTCGCGCCGGAACCTCCTGGTGGAGGTCGAAGACGGTGAGCTCGTGGGGCTCGGTGAGGCGGCGCCCATCGCCCGATACGGCCAGGACGTCCACTCCGCCGAGCGGGCCGTGGCCATCATGGCCGAACGGCTGGGCGACCCTCGTCACTTCGCGGACGCCGCCCGGCGCGCCGCCGTGGCCGGCGAGAGCGCGGCGGAAGCGGCCCTGGATCTGGCCCTCCACGACCTCGCGGGCCGGCGCCTCGGGGTGCCCCTCTACGAGCTGTGGGGGCTCGATCCGCGCGCCACGCCGGCCACTTCCTTCACGATCGGCCTCGACACCCCCGAGCGGGTGGTCGAGAAGGTCGCCGAGGCCGGGGACTTCGAGATCCTCAAGATCAAGCTCGGCTCGCCCGACGACCGGGCCATCGTCGAAGCGGTCCGCCAGGTGACCGACCGCCCCCTGCGGGTCGACGCCAACGAAGGCTGGACCTTCGACGAGGCCGTCGCCAACCTCCGGTGGCTGGCCGAGCTCGGCGTCGAGATGGTCGAGCAGCCCCTGCCGGCGGCCGAGATCGAGGCTTCCCGCGAGCTGCGGAAGCACTCGCCGCTGCCGATCTGGGCCGACGAGAGCGTGCACCGGGCGGCGGACCTGCCGCGGCTGGCCGGCGCCTTCGACGGCATCAACTTGAAACTCATGAAATGCGGCGGCTTGTCCGAGGCCCGCGCAATGATCGCCACCGCCCGCGCCCACGGCCTCGGGGTCATGCTCGGCTGCATGATCGAGTCGTCCCTCGGCATCACCGCCGCGGCCCACCTCTCGCCGCTGGTCGATGCCGCGGACCTGGACGGCAACCTCCTGGTCACCAACGACCCGTTCCGGGGCGTCCGCGTGGTTGGAGGGCGGCTGGTCCTGCCGGACGGGCCGGGCCTAGGTGTCGAACGAAGGGAGGCGGCATGAGAACCGTGATCGGGATCGACGCGGGCGGCACCAAGTCCGTCGCTCTTTTGGCCGACGAAACGGGTCGCGTGCTCTCACAGGTGCGGGCCAGCGGGGCCAACCTGCGGGTTCACGGCGAGCTGGCGGTCGAAAAGGTGCTCTATCAGCTGTTCGAAGGCCTGCGCTCCGACACCCCGCCGGCGGCGGTGTGTCTGGGCATGGCCGGGGTCGACCGGCCCGAGAGCAAGACGGTGATCGAAGACGTGCTGCGCCGCCTCGGTCACCGGGATCACGTGCTGGTGGTCAACGACGCCTACGTGGCGCTGGTCGCGGGCGCGCCCGAGCTCACGGGCATCGTGCTCGTCTCGGGCACCGGGTCGATCGCCTACGGGGTGGACCCCGAGGGCCGCACGGCCCGCTCGGGTGGCTGGGGGTACCTGCTGGGGGACGAAGGCTCGGCCTTCTGGATCGGCCACGCGGCGGTGCGCAAGGGCATCCGGGCGGCCGACGGCCGTGGCAACCCGACGATCCTCTTCGAGCGGATCTGCCACGAGGTCGGGGTCGACGCGCCCTCGGGTCTCGTCGAGTGGTTCTACGACCAGGAGCTGTCGCGCACGCGGGTGGCGCGCCTGGCGGGCCTCGTCCAGCAAGCCGCCGACGAAGGCGACGAGGCCTCGCGCAGCCTTCTCGACCAGGCAGCGCAGCACCTCGCCCGGGCGGCGCGGGCGGTGGCCCGGCAGTTGTCCTTCCCCGAACCCTATCCCCTGGTGCTCTCGGGCGGCGCCTTCAAGGCCTGCCCGAGCCTCTACCAGCGGGTCGAAGCGAGCCTCGATCTGCCGGCTGCGCGGCCCGTGCGGCTCGAGGGCGAGCCGGCCCTGGGCGCGGTGCAACTGGCGCTCGACTCGATCCGCCCATGAGTCGCCGCATCCTGATCGTCAACGCCGACGACCTGGGCCGCAGCCCCGGCGTCAACGCCGGTATCTTCGCCGCTCACGAGCGCGGCCTCGTGACCAGCGCGACGATGATGGTGGGCTTCCCGGCCGCCGTCGCCGCCGCGCGCGACCTGGCGGACCACCCGCGGCTCGGGGTCGGCCTCCACGTCACCCTCTCGGGAGCCCGGCCCCTGCTGCCACCCGAGCAGATCCCGAGCCTGGTCGATGCCGAGGGCGAGCTGCCCCGCCGGCCGGACCCGGGCTGGCGTGCCCGGCCCGCAGAGGTCGAGCTCGAGGTCCGGGCTCAGCTCGCGCGGTTCCGGGAGCTCACCGGCCGACTGCCCACTCACCTCGACTCCCACCACCACTCTCATCGTGTGCCGGTGGTGACCGAGGTCCTCGTCACCCTCGCCAGGGAGCACGGTCTCCCGGTCCGCCGCGCCTCGCCGGTGGTGGCCGAGCGGCTCGCGGGGGCCGGCGTTCGGACCACGGACACCTTCGTGGAGCGCTTCTACGGTGCCGAGGCGCGGCTCGAGGTACTGCTGGCGATCCTGGCAGACCTCGCACCCGGCGTGACCGAACTGATGGTCCACCCCGGCTTCGTGGACGACGAGCTGCGCGACGGCAGCACCTACCTCGAGGACCGCGAGCGAGAGCTGGCCCTCCTCACCGACCCGGCCGCCCGGGCGGCCCTCGCCTCCGGCCGGATCGAGCTCGGGACTTTCGATAGCCTGTGCGCGTCCTGACCTTGCCCGATCCGGCGGCCGTGGCCCGCGCCGCGGCGGATCTGCTGGCCCGGGCGGCCGCGGAGCACCCGCGGCTGGTCTTGGGCCTCCCCACCGGCCGGACGCCCCTGCCCCTCTACGCCGAGCTCGCCCGCCGATCGAGAGCGGGTGCTCTCGACCTCTCGCGGGCGACTTCCTTCCACCTCGACGAGCTGGCCCTGCCGCCCACCCACCCGGCGAGCTTCACGGCTTATCGCGAACGTCACGCGGGCGCCCGGATCGGCCTCGACCCGGCGAAGGCGGACATCCCCCGCGGCGACGCGCCGGACCTCGCGGCCGAGTGCCGCCGCTACGAAGCCGCCGTCGCGGCGGCCGGCGGGCTCGATCTGGCCTTCCTGGGGATCGGTGAGGACGGCCACGTGGCCTACAACCTGCCCGGCCCGCGAATCGAGGCGACCCACGTCGTCACCCTACCCGACCGCCTCGCCGAGAGCCTCGACGTCCCGCCCGATTACCGGCCCCTCTGCGCCATCACCCTCGGCTTTCACGCCCTGGCGACCGCCCGCCGCCTGGTCGTCCTCGCCACCGGCGCGGGCAAGCGCCGCGCCCTCCGCGCCCTGCTCGACGGTCCCGAGGACGAGGCCTGGCCGTGCTCGCTGCTCCGCGGCCACCCGGATCTCGAGGTGATCCTCGATCGCGCCGCGGCGGGCTGATCAGCTCTTGCCGGCCAAGAACTCCCCAATCCGCGCCAGCCCGCGCTCCAGCTCCTCCACCGAGCAGGCGAAGGACAACCGCAGGTGCTCGTCGGCACCGAAGGCGGCGCCGGGGACGAGGGCGACGTGGGCTTCGACGAGCAGGGCCTCGGCGAGGTCGGTGGAGGTGGGGTAACGCTCGCGAATCGCCCCCTGGACGGCCGGGAAGGCGTAGAACGCGCCCTGGGGAGGCCGGCAGGTAACCCCGGGCAGCGCGGCCAGGCGGGGCACCAGGAAATCGCGCCGGCGACGGTACTCGGCGATCATCCGTAGGACATCCTCGGCCGCGCCCTCGAGGGCCGCCAGGGCGCCGACCATGGCGAAGGAGGTGGCGTTCGAGGTGTCGTGGCTCTGGATGTTCGAGACCGCGCGAACGATGGCGGGGGGGCCGAACAAGTAGCCGAGTCGCCAGCCGGTCATGGCATAGGTCTTCGAGAACGAGCCCACGACGACCACCGAGTCCGGCAGCTCGGCGGCCCAGCGGGCGGCGGAAAGCGGCTCGCCGTCGAAGACGAAGCGCTCGTAGGTTTCGTCGGCGATCAGGAGAACCCCCCGCTCGGCCGCTCCGCGGGCCAGGCGCTCGAGGTCCGCCGCGGAAATGGTGCCGCCCGTGGGATTGCAGGGCGAGTTGATGAGGATCGCCTTGGTGCGCTCCGTGACCGCCGCGAGGAGCGGCTCGGCGTGGAGCTGGAACCCATCTTCCGCGGCGGTGGCGACGAACACCGGCGTGGCCCCGGTGAAGCGCACCTGCTCGGCGAAGCTGACCCAGGCCGGCGACGGGATGATCACCTCGTCACCGCGTTCGAACAGGGCCAGGGCGAGCTGGAACAGGGCGGCCTTGCCGCCCACCGTGATCACCACCTGGCCACCCGTCCAAGGCGCGCCGTGGCGTCGGGCGTAGTCCACCGCGAGGGCTTCGCGCAACGCGGGCAGGCCGTCGCCCGGGGTGTAGCGAGTGAAGCCCTCGGCAAGAGCCCGGCGGGCCGCCTCCACGGCCACCGTCGGAGATCGGAAGTCCGGCTCGCCGGCCCCGAAATCGACCAGATCGATCCCCCGAGCCTTGAGCTCGGTGGCCTTGCGCAGCACCCGCAGGGTCGCGGACTCGCCGATCCGGCCGACCCGTGCGGCCAAGGCCTCAGTCAAGGCGCGACCCGGAAGCGTCCACCGCGCCCTCTTCGGGCGGCGAGCCGTGGGTGTAGATCCCGGTGCCCGCGTACTGCGAGCACAGAGCCGCGATGTCGGTGGGGCTCGTGTTCGAGAACAGCCCGTGGTAGCTCGGGTTCATCGAGGCCACCGGCGGTGCGCCGAAGTGGGGCAGTCCGAGCGCGTGGCCCAGCTCATGGAGCAGCACAGTGGTCAGGTCGTAGGTGCCGGTCGCGGCTCCGGTTCCGAAGGACCACGGTGTCGTCTCGTTCAGATAGATCTCGCTCGCTGCCGTGTCCATTCGCCCGTCGCCGTCGATGTCGGTGACCTCCCCCCGGCCGTCGACGAACACGAACGTCACGGTGAAGGCGATCGTGGTGTCGCCGAACACCGCCTGCAGATCCGGCCGGAAGCCCCCCATTACGATGTCCGCGCGGAGTGCGGAGCCGAGCTGGCCACGGCCGAACAGGTAGTCGAACAGGGTGAGATCCGCCTCAGGCGGATGGACCCCCACGAGCGCTCGAGTGCCGACACAGGTGGCTTGGTTCCAGGCAGTTCCGGCTCGGTAGACCGACCTTTCGAGGGTGGTGAAGGAGCCGCCGTAGCTGGAGCCGTCCATCCAGGTGCGGTCCATGGCCCAGGTCAGGCCCGGAAGCTGGGCGTCGGCACGCCGCGGGTCCCCCACCACCCAGCCGTAGTCCAGCCGGTGGAGCTGGATCGAGGTGCGTGCCTTGCCGGCGGACAGGAACTCGACGCCTTCGATCAGGTAGTCCATGCCCTGGGCGCGCAGGCCTTCGTTGGCCGCGATGATCAGGGTGGGAAGGTCCGCTTCGGCGATGGAGCTGGGCGGGGTGGCGGTCGCGGCCGCGGCGCAGCCGAGTAGGGCGATGGCGAGAGTGAGAGCTTTGACGCGCATGGAAGGGCGCCTCCTGACAACGGGAAGAAGAACCAAGGGATAGGACTCGAAGCGACCTCGCTCCCGGCACTTACCCTGCCAGATTTGACCGCGCCGGTCAATCGGGAAGAGGGCGGAAAGCGGGCGGCGAAACGGGCGCCCGCGATGAGCGGCGGGACGCACTGGTAGGATTCTTGCTCCAGCGGGCGCCGAGTCGTTCCGCACCCCCGTAACCTCCACCGAGGAGTCCGATGAAACGCAGCCTGGTCCTTGCCCTGTCGGCCTTCTTCCCGATCGCCACCATCGCCGGAGGACCGGCCCGGGGAGATCTTTCCGACGCCAAATTGGCCAGCCTGACCGTGCACGGAGACCGGACATCCTACGCGCCGGGCTCGACCGTGCGCCTGATCGCCCAGGTCACGGTCGAGCACGAGTGGCACGTCAACAGCCACACCCCGACCTTCGAATGGCTGATTCCTACGGAGCTCGAGCTCGAGCTGCCGACCGGAGTGCCCGCGCCGTCGTACCAGTACCCCGCCCACGAAATGCAGACCTTCGCCTTCGCCGACGAACCGGTGGCGGTCTACGACGGGAGCTTCGAGATCCTCGCCACCTTCGCGGTGCCGGCCGGCTACGGCGGCGACTCCCTGGCGATCCGCGCCGTGCTCAAGTACCAGGCCTGCAATCAGACCCAGTGCGTGGCGCCCGAGACGGCGGAGGCGACCACGGTGCTGGTCATCGGTGCCGATGGCCCGGCCCTCGCCGGGACCTCGCCCCCCCCCGTCGAACCCACCCCCACACCCCCCGCGGCACCGGAGCGTGGACTGCTGTCGATTCTGTTCCTGGCTTTCCTGGGCGGGGTGATCCTGAACGCCATGCCC